>Ga0315312_1000239_pt1 | contig 80181 bp, 71 predicted proteins | sample TDP7_MG_FD_203629 | JGI IMG/M metagenome (GOLD analysis project Ga0315312, IMG submission 203629) | Freshwater sediment microbial communities from Lake Towuti, South Sulawesi, Indonesia - TDP7 | ecosystem: Environmental > Aquatic > Freshwater > Lake > Sediment | place: Indonesia: South Sulawesi...
ATATTCACATCCGTGATCATGCACAGGTCGGGGTAAGCGTTGAAGTAGAGTTTCCATTGAAGCCCGGAAGAGTCACGCTCGCTAAACTTACGCGACCCATAGCCGGGAAGTACAGTATGCTCATTGCAGGCGGCAATGCTTTGGAAGTTTCTCCGAGGATGCGAGGGAACCCAGCGAACATTCGATTGGACGTTTCCGTTGAAAAGTTCGTAAGCGCAATGGTTGAGAATGGTATCGAACACCATGTAATTATGGCCTATGGCGATATAAGAGAAGAGCTTATGACGCTCTGCGATCTGCTTGACATCAAACCAGTCGTTCCCTAGTTGAAGCGTCTTCAGGTAGCTCTCTTAACTCCAAGTATATTGGCTAGACATGACCGGTTACTTGATGTGTTTTAAATTCTAGTTACTCAAGACTTTAGAAAGAAGGTGATCCTAACAATGGATAAGATCCTCGATAAAATTGCTTATACACTCGAAAATCTAGAGAATTCGAACAATCTTAGGAAGCTTATGCGCGAAGCCTTGAAAAAGAAGATTCCAATCCTTGAAATATTGGAAAAGGGTCTAAGAAAAGGCCTAAGTGAAGTCGGCCGGAAATACGAGGCAGGGGAATACTTTCTATCTGAGCTTCTCTTCGGAGCATCTATGATGGAGGATGCTGTGAAGATTCTTGCTCCACGATTAAAGGCTGAAAAATTGGAAAGGAAGGGGCAGATTGTCTTAGGTACCGTTAGAGGAGACATTCACGACATAGGGAAGAATATCTTCAAGATGTTCGCGGAAGGAACCGGCTTTGAAGTCTATGATTTAGGCGTTGATGTAAATCCTGAGAATTTTGTCAGAATGGTCATGGAGAAAAAACCTGATGTGCTAGGCCTATCAGCTCTACTGACTACGACGATGCCGGAAATGAAGATAGTTACTGAGGAACTTGAGAAGGTTGGAATACGAGATAGAGTGAGAGTTCTTCTTGGAGGAAATGCGGTAACGGCGGAATTTGGAAAAGAGATAGGTGCAGACGCAGTAGCACTTAATGCGGTTCAGGGCGTAAGCTTTTGTAGGGAGTGGCTTAGCAAATGAAAGAACCCAAAGGCATTACACCGAGGGAAGGAATAAAGAACGCCGCGGACTTCAAGAAAGTCGATGTCATACCCTGGTGTGAAAGTTTCTACGAAGACACGCTCGTCAAGTTCTTCTCTGAGGGGTTGCCAGCGCATGAAATGACTAATATAGAGTGGGAAATGTCTCTTGATGGTCGTCTTCTGGCAAACTGGCCTAAATTCATGGGTTTCGACCCGCATTCCTATTTCGGGTGCATTAATTATATGGGCTGCGCAGTTCCGGTCGATATGGGGCCAATACCACGATTCAAACAGCAAAGGATAGGAGAGAACGCAAAGTACGAAGAATATGTTATGGAAACTGGCGCGCGTTCTCGCCGATTCAAAAAAGAAATGGGGAAGATAACTTGGTATACAATGCCTCAGTTCCTTGAGTTTCCGGTAAAGGACAAGAAGAGTTGGGAGCAGTACAAGAAACGATTGAACCCTGAAGATCCTAGAAGGTATCCTAAAGACTGGGAAAAAGATGGTTACCTCCGACTCTTCAACGAATATCAGAAGGGTCCTACTATGCTTGTGATTACCGGGTTCTATGGGTTCGGAGCAGAACTTATGGGGATTCCCAATTTCAACCTAGCCTTCTACAAGGATCCGGAACTCATAGAAGATATGGTCTCTCACTGGGAGTATTTTACAATCGAATCAGCAAGAGAGGCTGTGGAGACGCTCAAAGATCGGATCGATATGGTCTTCTGGTGGGAGGATTTGGCTGAAAAGCACGGCCCAAATATTTCACCCAAACTGTATAAGGAGTTTCTGCTTCCGCACTGCAAGAGAGTTACAAAGTTTTTGAATAAGAACAAGATCTACCGAATTATGATGGATAGCGATGGAAACACTCGACCAATATTGGACTTGGTTATCGAAGCAGGGATCACGGGACATTGGCCTCTCGAAGTGAACTCAGGCATGGATGTGCGAACATTAAGGAAGCATTATGGAAAGAGGCTTTTCCTAGCGGGTAATCTTGACAAGAGGGAGATAGCGAAAGGCGGTGAAGCTATGCGGAAAGAAATAGACTCGAAGCTACCGTTGATGAAGGAGACTGGAGGATACATCGCTGGACTCGACCATCTTGTGCATGTAGAATTCACCCTCGAAAAATTCAAGGAATACGCTGATTACCTCAGGACCTCGTTACCCGTTTGATCAAGTCATCCAGATATTCCTTGCTCTTCAACGCGATCTGGTCGATACTCGGTCCCCAATGTTCAACGGACAGATGCCCCTTGTAGTCGATCTCATGAAGGGCCTTTAAGAACGACTCGAAACCGAATTCGCCTTCGCCCGGAACGAATCTTCTATCGGAGGCTGAGACGGTGTCCTCACAGTGTACGTGCAGAAGGTTCTCTCCGCACTTCTTAACGGCATCGACTGGGTTCTCCCTCTCTAAGAATATGTGCTGCGTATCCAACATAACCTTGACGCATTTCGAATTCAATTCCTTCATCATCTTCAGTGCGTGGTCCGTCCTTGTGACCAAGTCGACCCAGTATGAGTTTATGGGTTCAAGCGCGAGTTTCACACCGGTGTCCTCAGCTAATTCGATAGCGTCTTTCAGTCCTTGTTTAGACCACTCCCAAGCTTGCTCGTAAGAGGTCGGAAAAACGGTCCATCCTGGAACTACCACGACTACGCTCGCACCGAAGTCGGCTGCGAGCTGAACGCAGTCTCTGTAATACTTTGACGAATCCTTTCTTTCGTTCTCTATGCAGCTTGCTAGATTGAAGTTGTAAGAGGATGGGCATATGGCTGAAACCTCCAATCCGCAACTATTAATGTACGCCTTGAGTTCGTTCCTTCTCGTCTTGTCAAGATCTGGGGGCCATGCGTGAGGCCGCTTGGCACCGATCTCGATCCCGTCGTATCCTAGAGCGCCAATCCTTCTTGCAGCCTCTTCCAGCATGTACGATGGGACCCAAGGCAAGTATGATCCGTATCCAAAACTGTGAAAACTGAGCTTCATTTCGCTTCACGATCTGAACATAACCAATGTATCTATAAATAAATAACTAACCGACGAGTGGATCGATTCTACGACTTTTCAGTCGGAAACTGTGCTTTTGAAACTCTCAGTGGGCAATTCATATCAATTAACGAACTAGAAATTATCAGGGGGAAGGATCGATGGGAGCACGCCAGTACCTCTTGGCTCACGACATTGGAACAACTGGCGATAAGGCAACCTTGTTTACCATAGAGGGTCGTTTGGTCGCGAGCGCATTTGTGGAGTACCCGACTTTACAGCCTGAAATGACTTGGGCTGAGCAACGGCCGTCTGACTGGTGGAAAGCCTTTGTATCTGGGAATAAACTTCTGATCAAGAAATCGAGCGCCCCTCCAGATAATATTCTAGCAATGAGTTTTAGTGGGCAGTCAATGGGATGTCTTCCCGTTGATTCTCGAGGAAAACCGCTACGAAATAGTATAATATGGATGGATCAGAGAAGCATTGAGCAAAGCAACGAGACGAGAAAACGTATTGGAGAGAAAGGCTACTACAATCTGACGGGCATGCGTATCAGCCCAACATTTACTTTCCCCAAGATTCTTTGGCTCAGAGACAACCAGCCAGATATCTACACAAGGGCCCGCAAGTTCTTGCAAGCGAAGGATTACATTGTAATGAGACTGACTGGGGAGTTCGCTACGGATTACTCAGACGCATCGCTCGCAGGGATGCTTGACGTTCACAAGGGTTACTGGGCTCAGAGACTAGTAGATGAATTTGATCTTGAGAGCGAGAAGCTACCGACGATCCATCCTGCTGCTGACATTATTGGAGAGATCAATAGCAGAGTAGAAAAGGAGACAAATCTAGCAGTAGGGACTTCAGTTGTAATGGGCGGTGGAGACGGCCCCTGCGCCGCTGTCGGAGCGGGCGTTGTTAGACCGGGACGATGCTACAACTATCTAGGCGCTTCTTCTTGGATAGCTATGTCCAGTGAGAAGCCACTGATGGATCCAAAAATGAGGATCTTCAACCAATGGCACTTGGACCCGAGAAGGATATGTCCGACGGGCACTATGCAGGCGGCGGGCACTTCGTTGAGATGGTTGAAAGATCAGATTTGCCATGAGGAAGTTCAGAAGGCTAAATCGCTTGGTGTAAGCCCATACGTCGTAATGGATCGTGAAGCAGCGGAGATAGACCCAGGAGCGAAGAAGATCATTTTTCTTCCTTACCTGATGGGTGAGAGGTCGCCTTGGTGGAATCCGAATGCAAGAGGCGTGTTCTTTGGATTAGCTCTTGGACATAGACGAGAACATATGATAAGGGCAGTTCTTGAAGGAGTTGCTTTCAATCTGAAGATCATTCTCGACATCTTTAAAGAACTCGGCGCACGGCTGTCTGAGGTCAGATTGATCGGTGGGGGCGCGAAAGGAGAGGTTTGGAGGCAGATAATCGCTGATATCTACGGGAGAACCGTTCTCGTTCCGGAGCACTTGGAAGAAGCGAACTCGCTAGGTGCGGCGATCACAGCAGGGGTCGGCGCAAGAGTCTACAAAAGCTTTGATGTAGCTGAAAAGCTGGTGAAGATCGTAGGAAGGAATTACTCAAACGCTAAAACTCACAGGCGCTACGAGCGCCTATACAGCCTATTCAAGAAAGCATACTTAACCATTCGTCCTCTGTACGATGATCTCTCTATCCTAAATACATGAACGATTCTCCTTCAACCGGTCACCAGAAAGTCTTATTAGCCCTCAGCCTCAACATTAAGCTCGGGAAAATTGCTATGACAGAAGAAAAAGTTTCTAGACGTGGCTATATGAAGTACGTTGGTGGCATTGTCGTTGTTGCAGTGGTTGCGGCTGCCGGTTACGGTGTCTATGAAGCGACCAAGCCTGCTCCGACGACTCCCACTCCGACCCCCACGCCTACTCCAACCCCGACACCTACACCAACGCCTACTCCGACGCCGAAGAAGCCGTATGAGGGTGTGACTCTCAAACTGGTAACGCAGACAGGTCCCTTTATCGCTGGTCCGCAGTACGAGCATGGTCCTGAGTGGACAGCGCAGACAGGCGGAAAGATAGAGGTAATCGAGGTGCCTTATGCGGATCTGTATTCAAAGATTATGACTGCGCTAACGACTGGAACGAAGGCATATGACATTTTGGTTGCGCCTTCCTGGGCTACGCCTGACTTCTCGCCATACGTGGTCAACTTGGACGACAAGATCAAGCAACTAGTCGACTACGATGAGATCCTCTATCTGAAAAACACGTTTTGGGGAGGACACCAATACAATGTTCCGCTCGATGGAGATCACCACATGCTCTTCTATAACAAACTTGCATTGGAAAACCCTGATCACCAAGCAGCTTTCAAGAAGAAGTACGGCTACGATATCCCAGCTAAAGACGGTCTCTTGGAAATGATTACTTGGGAGGAATATCGAGATATTGCAGAGTTCTTCAACGGTTGGGACTGGGCTGGAGACGGAAGAAAGCATTACGGTGTACTCGAATGCTGTGCAAGAGGAACCCAAACGCCTTGGTGGTTCTGGGATAGAACCGTAGCGTACAACGTTCTGCCCGGAGGGCCTGATCAATATCACGGAGTGCTCTACTTCGATCCTGAAACAATGGACCCACTGGTTGACCAAGAGGGATTTGTCAAAGGCCTCACGAATTTCGTGGAAATAACAAAATACGGGCCTCTAGGGATGCTTAGCTTCTCAGTTGGTGAAGTCAGATCTGGATACCAGGTGGGGGACGCCGCGTTAGCCGTCGACTGGCCGGATATAGGACCTATGTCAATTGACAAGAAGCTCTCGAAAATCATTGGGCAGTGCGGCTTCGGCCAGGTTCCAGGGTCATCAACGGTCTGGGATAGACAGAACAAGAAGTGGATTGACGCTACATGGGGCACCAAGAAGGATCATGCAGGTAAGCCGGTAAATCATGTGCCGATACTCAACTTCGGAGGATGGTCCGGATTCGTTGCTAAGACCGCGGTTAACACGGACGCAGCCTTCGACTTCCTGAAGTTCATGAATAGCCCTGAGACGAGCATCAAAGACGTGGTGAGAGGTTCTACGGGATTCAACCCATATAGGAAGTCCCACTTCTCTAATTTGAAAGCATGGGTTGATGCAGGATATACTGAGGGCGACGCTAAATCCTACTTGGAAGCAATTCGGAGAAACATCAGTGATCCGAGAGTATTACCTGACCTGAAGATCCCGGGAGCAGCGAAGTACACAGAAGTCATCGACATATACACCACTAAGACGCTAGCCAAAGAGATTAAACCCAAGGACGCATGCAAGTCCATCTTCGATGAATGGCAGAAGATAACCGAGGACTTCGGCAGAGACAAACAGAAGAAAGCCTACCACGAGATGCTGGGTATCCCATAAAATTCCCTACCCTTTTTTTTCTTTTTGAGAGTGGAGATGTTGAACCAGAGGTATGTGAAGTTCATTCTTCTTGGACCATGTATTCTGTATCTACTGGCAATTGGAATATTTCCTCTCATTTACTCTCTTTACCTATCGACTCAATGGATAGAGTTAACAGCCGGCCCGGAAACTAGATTTGTTGGTTTGGGAAATTTCATCAAGCTCTCTCAGGATGGAAGATTCTGGGATACGCTACGGAACACAGTCGTCTTCGTGCTGTCCGCTGTGGGACTGGAGTTCATCATAGGATTCGGTTTGGCTCTCATTCTAAATAGAGAGATGAAAGGGCAGCGGTTGTTTCGAGTGCTTTTCCTTATGCCAATGATGTCGACACCTGTCGCTGTCGGATATATGTTTCGAATGATATTGAACTCGGAATGGGGACCTATGAATCACTTCTTGAGCCTTGTCGGCATCCCACGGGTAGACTGGCTAGGTAATCCGGCAGGCAGTCTATTTTCGATTGTGCTAATAGATGTGTGGGAGTGGACGCCATTCATGTTTCTATCGCTTCTCGCAGGTCTACAGGCGCTCCCGGTAGATCCTTATGAAGCATCGATAATTGACGGAGCGTCCAGATGGCAGGTTTTCAAATACGTGACGTTGCCTTTGCTTTCTCCAGTGATAGTCGCCGCAAGTTTGCTTAGATCTATAGATGCCTTCAAGATATTCGATGTTATCTACGTGACGACCGCGGGTGGACCAGGTACTTCTTCAGAGACCGTAACAATGTACGCGCAGACGATCGGTATGAGATACTTGAGCCTTGGATATGCTTCCGCAGTCGCCTTTACGCTGTTGGTAGCGGTATTGCTGGTCTCAATGATTTTCATCAATAGGATGCGGAAGCAACAGAGATAGGTGGAGGAATCGCAATGCCCAAGTCTGTTAAACTATTAGACGTGTTGGCATGGATCGTTCTTCTAGTAGCCACTTTCGCGGTCCTGTTTCCTATCTGGTGGACTGTGACCACTTCCTTCAAGAACCCCAGAGATATCTCAACGTGGCCGCCGCCGTACGTCCCGTTTCTCAATTTTGAGCCGACTTTGGACGCTTGGAAGAGTATCTTCGGTGGTCCTGGTCAACTTTCAAGTGGAGGTCACGCAGGATCAATGATCTATCGGGTTGTTACAAACAGCTTGATCATAGCCGTGAGCAGTTCGGCTCTAGCTATTACGATCGGTTCTTTTGCGGCGTATAGCCTATCAAGATTTGAATTCAAGCGATGGAAGAATAATGACATAGCATTCTGGATTCTGTCAAATAGAATGTTTCCGCCAGTGGCAATGGTTATTCCCTTCTTTCTGATGTTCAAGGTGCTGAATATGCTCGATACTTTGCCTGCGGTAATAATTGCGCATACGGCTTTCAGCCTTCCATTCGTTGTATGGATGATGAGAGAGTTCTTCCTCGAACTGCCTAAAGAGATCGAGGAATCCGCTATGATCGACGGATGCTCCGTCTTCAGTGTTCTTCGAAGAATCGTCCTGCCCCTCGCCGCACCTTCACTAGCAGCGGTAGCCGTATTCTGCTTCATATTCTCTTGGAATGAACTGCTCTTCGCGCTCTTCCTAACATACAATCAGGCGCAAACATTGCCTATGCTCGTGGCTGGAGAGACCCACACAGGAGCACCACTATGGTGGTTGATCTCTGCGGTCGGGACGGTCGCGATAATTCCGCCAATACTGTTCGCTGTTCTGGTTCAAAAATACATTATCAGAGGGCTAACGCTGGGCGCTGTTAAAGGATAGATCTCTTCGTTCATAGCGAGTATTCGGGAACTCACGGTTTAACTATTACTTTCATGTAGCCCTTCGGTTTCTTGCCCATTATCTCGAAGCCTTGCAAGATTTTTTCCAAGGGTACAGTGTGACTAGTCAACTCCCTGACTCTCACAATTCCAGTCTGAATCGCTCGAACAGCTTTCTCCAGCGTATACGGGTTTAGAAAGGCACTTAATAGTGATATTTCACGATTGAGAAGAATATAAGGCGAAATTTGGACAAAGTCGCTTTCAGAACATCCTCCGAATATTACGGCCTTACCACCTTTGCAAACGCAGTCTATAGCCTGTTTGACAACGGATCCTTTCCCTACCGCCTCTATTGCGACATCGACGCCAACTCCATGAGTTTCATCAAGGATTCTCTTGACCGCATCTTCGCTTGTGGAGTTAATGACTATGTCGGCTCCCAGCAACTTGGCTTTTTCCAATCGTTCGTTTCTCGTTCCAATGTTGATAACGGGTTTCCCGCCAGATGCCTTTGCAAGCTGTACGAGTATCAAACCTACTGGGCCTGGCCCGAAAACTGCGACTGACTGCCCCGGCAATATTGAAGCAGTCTCTATGCAATGATAGGCGCAGGAGACTGGTTCCATGTAGGAGCCTTCTTCGTAGGTGACTTCCTCGGGAAGTCTTACGGCGACACTTGAGTGGACCTTACAGTATTCTGCGAAGCCTCCGTTCTGAGTTATCCCATAGGGCTTCATGTTCAGGCAGAGGTGGGGTTTTGCTCTTCTGCAGTAGATGCATTCGCCGCAGTTCTTGTTTGGGTTGACGGCCACACGGTCGCCTACCTTAATCGTCTTGACATTGGATCCTATTTCCGTTACAAGTCCAGAAAATTCATGGCCGAGTATGATCGGAGGAACTGCATAAGTGTATTCGCCTTTGAGCATGTGGAGATCAGTACCGCAGATACCGCAAGCTCCTACTTTGACTAACACTTCATCTTGGTTTTGAACTGGCTTCTCAACTTCTTCAATTCGTATGTCAGCTATTCCATACCATACAGCCGCCTTCATCCTCTTAGCCAAAAAACTATTCCTCCAATTATTCATTGAAGAAACGCAAATTCTATTTAAAATTTCAAAGCCAAGTGAGCCAATTCGATAAACGCTTATATGAAATTCGCAAAACGTATTTTCAAAGAGTGGTTTCGATGAAAGTCACGAGGTCGAGGTTGGCAAGGATGATCGATTACATACCATCCTATGAAAGGGGCTACGTAACCAAGGAAGATATCGTCAGAGCCTGTAATGAAACCAAACTTTACGGCTATGGCGTCCTATATGTTCTTTCAAACTTCTACATCCCACTTGCAGTCAGGATACTGGATGGAACAGAAGCAAAGGTTGGCGCAGCGGTTCTCCACCATTTTCACGCGTTCGAGGAACATTCATCTGAAGTTAAGGTATTCATGACAAAAGATGCTATTGAAAAAGGCGCTCGAGAAGTGGACATGCTGATGAATATAGGCGCTTTCAAGTCCGGTGACTATGCATCGACCGGAAAAGATATAGAATATGTTGTGAAGACAGCGAAATCAATGGGAGAGGTCATCGTAAAAGTCATTCTTGAGACAGGATTTTTGACCGATAAAGAGATAGTCGAGGCATGTCTCCTCGCCAAAAAAGCTGGCGCTGATTTCGTCAAGACCTCTACGGGAATAGGACCTTGCGGAGCAACCGTTCATCACGTTCGATTGATGAAAAGAACGGTTGGAAACAGTATGGGTGTTAAAGCCGCAGGCGGGATTCGAAATGCAGGCGAGGCTATTGCGATGATCGAGGCCGGGGCAGACAGAATAGGTGCTAGCCAAGCGAAGGCGATAGTTGATGGTCTAAGTTGATCGGGATCTTTATGTTTTGAACTAAGGTCTTAGAATGATTTTTACTACGTTTTGCTGTCTGCTCTCCAATAGTTTGAAAGCTTTTTCGAAATCTTCCAGAGGCATGATATGAGTTATGAGAGGTCTAACGTTAATTCTCCTAGATCGTATAAGTTCTATCGCTTCTTCCCAGACACCTGGACTTGAAAAGTTCCCTAGGACATGGAGATCCTTGAAGACGATCTTCTCGACATCTATCTGTGGCTTTAGACCGCCAGTAAGACCTACAATAACTATTCGCCCGCCAGGTTTCACCATATCTATTGCCTCAGTTAGTGACTGCGGACTTCCAGCGGTCGAAATGACTGCTGCGTCGACTCCGCGCTGATTAGTAGACTTCATGATGCTGCTTACAGGGTCATCTGTGTCAACATTGATTACTTGATCTGCCTCGAGTTTCTTGGCTATTTCCAAGCGGTATTTGCTTCTTTCTGTTCCTGTTACTGCAACAAAGCAGGCGCCAGCAGCTCTTGCTGCTTGTAATGCTAGAAGACCGATAGTGCCCGAACCCAATACCGCTATGCTTTCGCCCACAGACAGTTTAACCCTCTTGACCGCCCTTACACTAACAGAGGTGGGTTCAACAAGAGCAGCTTCCTCAAACGCTACATCTTCCGGAATCTTATGCAGCGCTCGAGATGACGGTGCGATGTACTCTGCGAAGGCACCTAGCAGCTTTCCTTTCTCCCAATCCGGACGTAGCGGTTCACAGAGATTATAATTGCCCACGATACAAGATGAGCATACACCGCATCCCATTGTACATTCGGCCACAACCCTATCGCCGACATTGATATTCTTGACTTCCTTTCCAACCTCAACAACTAAGCCAGAGACTTCATGTCCTGGAACTAGAGGCAGAGCAGCGCCCACATATCTCCCAGCGTAGGTTTCACTGTCAGTTCGACAGATTCCCACGGCCTTGACTCTGACTAATACACCGTCTGGAGAAACCTTTGGAACTTCGACATTTTCAATCCGTGCTTGGAAAGGGCCTCGAACGACGACAGCTTTCATTTCTCCTTGCATGTTTCAGCCCCAAAAGATTCCTCTAGCCCATTTGGTAAATTAGATTTGTGTTCGGATCTCCCAGATTTGGCCGAGGATAGTCTCAAAGATTCCGGACTTTGCTTCCAGTAAACCATAAATGGCAAACGAGCCACTTAATTCTGTTTGCTTCCACTGGCATCAGTGGCCGAGAGAAATTGTACGCATACAAAGGAAAATATTTGAAAGTAAATCTGCGCAGGAAATCTGTTAATGTTAGTGAGACGCCTGAAGAGTGGATGATAAAGTATCTTGGAGGGCGAGGTTTTGCTGCAAGAGTATACTACGACGAAATCGGGTCGGCTGTTGATCCTCTGGGACCTGACAACAAACTTATCTTCTTTACGGGCCCTTTGACAGGGACACCTGTCTTCAGTGGATCGAAATCTTCTGTAGCAACGAAATCGCCCCTTACTGGGACGTACTTATGTTCGAACGCTGCGGGTTTTGTTGGGGCGGAGCTGAAGTTCGCGGGATACGACGGCCTGATTATAGAGGATAGAGCTGATGAACCGACGTACCTTTCGATAGTTGATGATCAAGTCCAATTCCGGGGCGCTAAGCATCTTTGGGGCTTGGATGCGATTGAAACGCAGAAAGCGGTCAAGGAGGACATGGGCGAAGAAAGAGCTCAAGTGATGTCGATAGGTCAGGCTGGAGAGAGAGGCGTCAAATTCGCGTGTATAATGAGCGATGAGAGGAGCTATGGGAGGGGAGGCGCTGGGGCTGTCATGGGCTCGAAGAATCTGAAGGCGATAGCTATTCGAGGACATGGTACAGTTCAAGTTGCAAATCTCGAGGGGATGAGGTGGCGCCTCGTAAGCTCTATTCCTTTGCTTAAGGAGACTACGAGTGGCCATACAGAGTTCGGAACTCTCATGTATGTTGAAGCCATCTACGAGACCGGTTCGTACCCAATAAAGAATTTCCAAGTGACGAGACATGAAGGGATGGAGAACGTATCCGGTTTCATAGCGAAACAAAGGTTCAAGATTAAGAATACAAGATGCTTCGGCTGTCCAGTGGCTTGCGGCCAGTTATGCGAAGCCAAAGAAGGAAGGTATCGAGGATGCAGAAGCAGACCTGAATATGAAATAGCTTGGGCTTTCGGTCCTCACTGTGGAATCTTCGATTTCAACCCTATCATTGCAGCGATCGATCTTTCCAATAGATATGGCGTCGATGGAATCTCAATGGGATACACGATCGGCTTGATTATGGAACTGTATGAGCGAGGCATCATAACTAAAGAAGGACTAGAAGGAATCGAAGTCAAGTTCGGAAACGAGGAAGCCATGTTCAATCTTATTCACGCAACATGCCAAAGAAAGGGGATCGGAAACCTCATAGCGGAGGGGGCGAGAACACTGAGCGGAACCGTCGGCAAGAACGCTTCATACTACGCGATGCATGTAAAAGGGATGGAACTTCCTGCATATGAACCTAGAGCCTTCTACGGAATGGGTTTGGCTTACGCAACTTCGTCAAGAGGGGCTTGCCACAACGTAGGAGGCTGGACTATAAGAGATGAACTGATAAAGAAGACTTGGGATCGCTTCGCCGTGAAGGGCAAAGCTAGACTTGTGAAAACTCTACAGGATATTCGCGGTTACATAGACTCAGTCGGTATCTGCACGATTCCTCGAAGATCTCTACAGCTCACAGATGAGCCGAAAGAAGATATAGTAAACTTTGCGACGGGAATGGACTTCACCGGGAAGCTCGTGGAGATTGGAGAGAGGATCTACAATCTGGAGAGGGTCATATTGAACAGAGAAGGGATCGCAAGAAAGGACGATACACTACCCACAAGAATAGAGAAAGAGGCAATCCCTGATGGACCGGCGAAAGGACACGTCATAACCTTCCAAATGTTACAGGAGATGCTCGATGAATACTACCAGTTACGAGGATGGACATCTGAAGGCATGGTTCCATCGACGACTATAGCAACGCTGGAGGTTCTGTGATCTCAACTGGAGTCTGAGTTAACCATCAACATGTCCGAACCAATCTCATTCCGAATCCTGCTATGGCTAAGACGAAGATATCCCTTATGAAATCGAAATCTTCTGAACCATTTCTCTGAATTCAACCAAGCCCTATCAAAAACTGTTGCATTAGCATCCTGATAGAACTGATCTTGTTCCGGTAAACTTTAAAAGTCGTCATGTCCTCTACGACTTGACTCATTGAAATTTCAAGCGAGGGAATAACAGTGCCGCGCTTTAAGACCACGGCGGACATAATGAAGATAATTCAGAATAAGGAGCAGATTAGGAACATCGGTATTATAGCTCATGTCGATCACGGGAAGACGACGATGTCCGACTCTCTTCTTGCAGCGGCTGGGCTGCTTTCTCCATCTGTTGCTGGAACAGCTTTGGCCCTAGACTACATGGAGGAAGAGCAGAAGAGACAGATGACGATAAAGGCTGCGAACGTAAGCCTATATCACGAAAGAGACGGCACGCCTTACGTCATCAACCTCATTGATACTCCTGGGCACGTCGACTTCTCAGGGAAGGTTACTCGTTCGCTTAGGGCTATTGACGGCGCTGTTGTAGTTGTAGACGCGGTTGAGGAAGTTATGGTTCAAACGGAAACGGTTACTAGACAGGCTCTGGAAGAGAGAGTAAGACCTGTTCTCTATATCAATAAGATTGACAGATTGATTAAGGAGTTGAAGCTTACCTCAGAGCAGATTCAAGAGCGGATAGGCAGAATAATCAAGGATTTCAATGATCTAATCGATCTCTACGCTGAGCCGGAGTTCAGAGAGAAATGGAAAGTGAGCTTCGCTACAAACACTGTGGCTATGGGGTCAGCGAAGGATAGATGGGGCTTCACTTACGAGATAGCGCAGAAAACCGGTGTCAAGTTTTCAGATGTGGTCGATGCGTACATTCAGGGGAAGGTCGATGAACTGAGAGAGAAGAACCCTCTCCATGAAGCTATCCTGAACATGGCTGTAGAAGCCATGGCTCCACCCCATGTCGCGCAGAAGTATCGTATACCCAAGATCTGGCGGGGAGATGTTGAGAGCGAAGTTGGGCAGGCCATGGTGAACTGTCTTGACGATAGGCCAGCTGTTATGTGTATCACGAATATCGTGGTAGACCCGCAAGCAGGGGTGGTGGCTACGGGAAGGCTTTTTTCAGGAACGTTACGTGAGGGTGATTTCGTTCACCTAGTAGGCGCTAGGACTGACTCGAGGATTCAGCAGGTCTGCATATATATGGGTCCTTATAGAGAGGTCGTCGGCTTGCTGACCGCCGGGAATATACCTGCACTACTGGGATTGGAAGCTGCTAGAGCTGGAGAGACGCTCGCCGCAATAAAGGATGTGGCGCCTTTCGAAGCTGTGAAATATGTAACTGAGCCAGTCGTTACCATGGCGGTCGAGCCGAAGTTCAGCAGAGACCTACCCAAACTCGTTGATATACTGAGAAAACTCTCGATCGAGGATCCTAATCTTGTTACAACGATAAATGAAGAGACTGGAGAATACCTAATATCGGGTATGGGTACACTGCACCTTGAAATAGCGACCACATTGATTCAGAAAACAGGCTTGGAAATTGTAACCTCCAAACCGATAGTTATCTATAGAGAGAGTACCAAAGGCTCCGCTGGCCCGTTTGAAGGGAAGTCTCCTAACAAGCATAACCGCATCTATATACAGGTAGAACCGCTTGAGCCAGAGATAATCGATATGATCAAAACAGGAAAAATAGGGGAATACATGGATCGCCATGCCTTGGCAAGGATACTTCGAGATCACGAATGGGAGACGGACGAGGCTAGAGGTGTCTGGAATGTAGATGAAAGTTGCAACGTACTTACTGAGGTGACGAAGGGCGCTCAGTACCTTCAAGAAGCAAAGGAAATGATAGTTTCTGGCTACAGATGGTCGATCAAGGAAGGGCCTCTCGCGTACGAGCAGATCAGAGGATTGAAAGTGAAGATAACGGATATCCAGCTACATGAGGACCCTGTTCACCGAGGTCCTGCTCAGATTATGCCGATGACTAGAAGGGCGTTCTTCGCAGCCTTCTTATCAGCAGACCCTTGCCTACTTGAGCCTATCCAACGTATTACGGCTAAGATCTCGCCAGACCTTCTAGGCGCAGTGGCAAGTGTCATCACTCAAAAGAGGGGCAAGGTCATCTCAGTCGAACAGAAAGGTCATCTTGTCTATGTGACCGGTGAGCTTCCTACAGCTGAGACCTTCGACCTCTCAGAAGTCTTGAGAAGCGCGACGGCTGGGCGAGCGTTCTGGGGACTTGAATTTGCACATTGGGCGCCGGTCCCAGCATCAATGATCACGCAGGTCATCCAAGATATTCGGAAGCGTAAAGGCCTACCGCTGGAACCTCATAAGCCGGAAGACTTTATGGAGAAAGCTTAAGCCACTATGGTTCAAACGCAGCTTTCTTGAAGTCGTTCGCAATCTTTCATCTGCAGTTGCCCAAACCTATGCATAGAAACCTCATGGTTGTGCACTCAATTTGTCAGCTTGTAGTCATATGCACTGTCGTACTATATCTTGGAACTTGGTCTCATCAATTGCACCTAAGGCATATAGCTCTTTTGCGATCTGAGAGATCTTCATAAATGCGTGTAGAGTTACGCCCATCGTTTTCAAGTGCTTCACTCCACCTTCCTCTCTATCTATTAGAACGACTGCGTCTTCAATTAGGCCGCCTTCAGATCTAATAGCCTCAATTGCTTCACCAGTGCTCTTCCCGGTTGTTATCAAATCATCTACGATAAGGATCTTTTCGCCTGGCGATAGAAGTCCTTCAACTCTTCGCTCTCGGCCGTGAGTCTTGGTCTCTTTGCGTACGTAGAGGAAAGGTTTTGTAAGTCTAAAAGATAGGATCGAGGCGAAGGGAACGCCGGCCGTAGGTATGCCCGCTATTCTGCGAAAGTTCTCGATCCCCACAGCTGTCTTAACTAAATCTTCATAGATCCCTACGACTTTGGATAGAGCCTCAGGAAAGCTAGGCACTATTCTTAAGTCAACGTAGTAAGGACTGAGTTTTCCGCTCGTCAATGTGAAAACGCCAAATTTAATCGCTCCAGTCTTGACGAGGACTTTGCAGAATTCGGTTTCATGTTTTTCAATTCTTTTTTTTGACAATGGAATCTCTCCTAAGGATACTTTAAAGTCTCTCCTTTTCGCAGTATCCGACGCTTAACGTGCGGGGCTATCTTTGACAGCGCGCTTGCAAACTCCTTTGTCTTTTCACCGTGATAAGGAACTGCAACCTTCGGTCTCATTAGCCTCGCGATCATCGCACCCGATTTCGGCGACAATCCCGAATCAAGCCCGATCGAGCATAGGCAGATGTCAATTTGATATCTTCTGCCTATATCCGCCATTTCATTAAATGGGGCGCTGTCGCTCGAGTGGAATACCGATACTCCATCTTCGCTCGTTATGATATATGTTAGCGGCTCGGCAGCAGGATGCGAGCTTTTCTCGGCCACCACACTCGCTTCCTCCAACTGAAATTCATCCTTGACGTGAGCCTCTTTAAGCTTGTTCGACGGAACAACTGCGCTCAAGCGACCGAAGGATGCCGAATCAGCTATGACCACGCAGCCACTGTTCGATTGAATATCAGCTACGATGCTCTCATCTAGATGGTGAATATGCTCATGTGTAATTAGAATAGCGTCTATGTTTGAGATCTTGTCTATATCTATATCGACGGGATCGACCAGTATTCCTACATGCGGTGATCTTATTACCACTCCGGTGTAGCTGTTAACTAGAGTTAATGCCACTTCTCCTCTGGTCAATGAAGAGGCTGACACCGCGATCTCACCTCACATTACCCGTTTGAACAAAAGTCTTTAATGTTTTTGGTCTATTCAGTCCAGCGTACTTAAATCTCTATCCAGACAGTTAGGGCATTGGTGGTTGAAAGACCGTGGTTGAGATCTGGCTTCCTTACGGAAGAACTGAGGTATCCGTTAGAGTGCGTGACGAGGATCTTCTTGGAATAGTTCAATTGAATGAAAAGCCGGGTTCGGTCGACCCACGAGCTGAAATTGAGAGGGCAGTCAGATCTCCAGTAGGTAGGGAGAGACTGAACGAGATCGTGCACTCCGACGATACCGTTGTCATAGTCTTGGGAATGAATGAACCGAGGGTCGTAGTCCCTGTTTTGGAGTTCGTTCTCAAGGAATTGCGACTGGCGGCGGTGAAGGACAGCAATGTGACCGTACTGGTAGGCTCAAAGGTCGGGGCATCGGCCAATCGTGAGCAGATCTTTTCATTGGTGACAGAGAATCATAAGGAAGTGAAAACTGTTCTTCATGATCATCTCTCGAAGGACACGGTATTCCTAGGAGAAACGAGTTCTGGAATCGGGGTCTATGTGAATAAAGTTTTCGCTGAGTCGAAGGTTAAGCTACTCGTCGGAGAGGTCAGCGCAAACTGCCTAACCGCCTATACCGGTGGGCCTGAGACGTTGCTCCGAGGAGCAGCCGGAATTAGGACGGTTCGACAATGTTACGCGAAGATAGTCAATTCCAACTCGAAGGTCGGAGTTATTGAAGAGAATCCTGTCTTTGAGGATATGCGTAGGATAGCAGAAGTCGCAGGAGTTGACTACGCAGTAGATGCTGTGCTGAATTCGAAGAGAGAGTTGGTGGCGGCTCTTGCAGGAGATCTGGATGATGTGTTTCTGCAAGGCGTCAGACTGATCGATGATATGTGTAAAGTTCAGATGGATCGTAAAGCGGAGGTAGCTGTTGTAAGTGCTGGAGGCGTGCCGTACGACATAGATCTCTATGGAGCGTATCGTGCTGTTCACACAGCCCTTGACTTGGTCAAGAAGGATGGCGCATTGGTTTTGGTAGCTGAATGCGCTGGAGGATTTGGGAACAAGGTCTTCTATGAGTGGATGACGAGATTCAGAGACTCGAAGGAAATGGAAAACGAGATTAAGAGGAATTTCGAGATTGGAGCGGAGGTCGCCTATTTTCTGAGTAAAGCTTTGGAGTGTTCGAGAATCTACTTGGTATCAGTTATGCCTGACTATTATGCCAACGGAGTATTCAGGATGAGAACCGCTAGAACTGTGAACGCTGCGCTTCAATTGGCTATTCGTGCTGTTGGAAAAGATTCCAAGATACTGGTCGTGCCACACGGATCGAATATTGTACCAGTCGTTCCGAGCGCCTGTTGAGATAGGTAATATATTTAAGCTCCCGAAGTAATACGAATGGCTATGAAGAAAAGATACTGCATGACTCTTGACGACGAGCTGATGAAGAAACTGGATAGGTTTCTAGACGGATCGAAGTTCAAGAATAGGTCGCAGACCGCTGAATTCTTCATGAAACTGGGGTTATCACAATATAGGCCTGAGAGAAGCGCGTTGATATTGTGTGGAGGACTAGGAACCCGTCTGAGGCCTCTAACCTTCGTTACGCCCAAGCCCATGCTTCCGATTGGAAATCAACCGCTACTTGAATATCAGATAAACTACTTGAAGAAGTATGAGTTCGACAGAATCGTGTTGGCCGTTGGCTATCTGCAAGAACAGATTGTGAGATACTTCTCGGACGGCCAGAAATTCGGGGTCAAGATAGCTTATAGTTTCGAGAAGGATCCGCTTGACACAGGTGGAGCCGTGAAGAATGCTGAGGATTTGCTCAATTCCGATTTCATCGCTATGAACAGCGATGTCCTCTTTGATTCTCTCGATTTGGACAGGCTCTTTGAGTTTCATAAGAGTAGAGAAGCGGTTGCGACAGTCGCATTGGTGAAGACAAATGATACTTCACGGTTCGGCGTAGTCAGACTTGGGGCAGGTGACACGCTTACAGAATTCGTTGAGAAACCGAGTAGGCCGATTGGCGAGCCTGGATGGATAAATGCTGGTGTCTACGCATTCTCTGCGAAGATATTCGACTACGTGAAGCCGGAGAAAAGAATCTCCTTGGAGAAGGATGTATTCCCGAAGCTTGCGAAGGAAAAGAAAGTTTACGGCTTCAAGTACGAAGGGTATTGGTCAGACATGGGAACCCAAGAAGACTACATAGAAGTCGTTAGGGACATACTTACTGGAAAATTAAAGGTTTAGGAGCAGCCGATTCGCGTATTCTTGAGGTGGAAACAAGTACACCCATGTAAAGGCATTCTTCCACAGAAATATTCAGCACGTTGGCGCTAGAGGATTCTGTCATTTTGACAGAGGCACCCTTGATCAGAACGGCAGGAGTTAGTTCATTCGTTTCGCCCATCACTATGTGTGCGGCACTCGATAAATCGTCCGCTAAACAGTGTCTGGTGATGAAAACGGATTTGCCATAGATGTCCTTGCCAGATCTGCAATCTCTTACAGGTTCAAATCCTGAGACGCCCAAGGCTATTCCGACCGTCCCCATTCTAAGAGGAGTGATACGGCTGTCAACAATTATTACGCCTACATGCTTGTGCGTCTTCTCCCGTATCTCTGTTCTAATCTGTTCAGCGGTGAGATGAGGATTCTCTGGCCATAGGACGACTGAGTTCCTCGGCGCGTTCTTTCGATCGATCCCTGAGTTTGGCGTCAGAATATTACTCTTCAGCGTGAGTAACGCTTTTGTGACGCCTCCATAAACTTCGTCTGCTTCTTTGATTATCAATTCAACGTACTCAGGTTGCAGATCAAACTTTCTCCCAAGGTTTTTGGCTTTTGCTGAGGGCTTTATGAGGCTTAAGTCGACTATGCTGCCATGCGCTATGGCCACGGCCTTGCTTGCGATGGCAAGAATATCGTCGTCTTCTATGTCTACTTTCTGGTCTCTAGCTGCATTGAGTATGATTGCTGTTATATCGTCTCCAGGCTTTATGGGAGGTGTACGTATACCTATGACCTGCATCTTCCGTTGCTCCATCGCCCCAATACCTACTCTTTGCAAGTGCTTCGATTCTCATTGGATATAAGGTTGATACGTAACCGCCCTTTACACAAAAGCTCGACGTTACGAACTGATGCATTCACTCATTCTTCTCTGAGTATAGTTTCATTCGCAAAGAATGGATTGCAAAGCTTGCCGAAAGTAGCTCTTGGTGTCAGCCATCCTCTTTCTCTGTTTGATAGTTGAGTAAGGCGCTCCAGTACTTAGTCAGTTTCGAAAGCTTGCCTCACCATCAATCACTGTGTACAGAACGCAGCTAGACACCCTGATGTCGCTTTACGAACACTATCATGATGGCTACTGCTGTTGGCTATTTTCTTTGCTTACGATCAGTCGAGTCTTTTCGCTGTCTGATAGAAATAAATACTGTTTCCTTTATAGCTGAATTTGAGGAGTTCACGATGAATGACGCTGAAAGTTACTTGAATAGAGAGCTTGACGCTATGAACGGAATTCTTCGATTGAAGGCTGCTTTCGTTGCAAGGGATTTCTATCCCGGACTTGGAAGGCTGGGTGTCAAGAAATATCGTGTCGGTAAGAGAGGCTGGATCTGTGAGAGATGGATAGCTTCAGCTGTAAGGGCAGAGAACATCTATAAAGTGGAGAATGAAGGGCTCAGCTTCATCGCTTTGTCTAAGAGTAGAGCCAAGGTCTCTTTCGCCCAGTCGCTTGAGTTGATGCCAAGTAGGATGCTTGGCGAGAAGTATGCGAAGGAGCACAACAATAGGTTCGGTGTTCTGACTAAGATTCTTGATATTGGTGTTCCGATTCCATGGCATATTCATGCGAGGGAGGAGGACGCCAAGAGGTATTGGAATATGAACGGGAAGGAGGAGGCTTACTACTTCTTGGATTCGCCGGTGAGGGGACCGCTTCCTTACTCGCATATAGGGGTTCACCCTCATGTCACTAAGGATGATCTTCTTCTACTGTTGAAGAGATGGAATGATGACAAGGTTCTTGACCTCTCGCCTGCCTACAGGTTAAACGCTGGTGAGGGTTTCCATGTTTTTCCAGGTATCCCTCATGCGCCTGGAACAGCTTTAACTCTTGAGCTTCAAGAGGAGTCCGATGTTTACAATATGCTTCAAGCATATTGCAACGGCAAAATTCTCTCTCGAGATATATTATTGAAAGGGCTTCCAAATGAGGAAGCCGTTGTCGACCTTATTGATTGGGAGAAAGCTAGGGACCCATATTTCTACGGGAAGTATCATACTATCCCTGAGGAGGCTACTAACTCAGGCGAAGACGAGCATGGCGTTGAGTATTGGGCTTTTAATCCAAATAGGACTTGGAAGTTTAGCGGTAAAGAACTAAGAGTTCCTCCCTGTAGGACTTTTGAGAGCCGTGAGAATGGAGCTTACGCGATCTTGATTTGGAGGGGGGAAGGTAGGGTTGGCAATTTGAAAGTTAAAGCTGGAGATTCCAGGTTGGATGAGCTGTTTGTCAGCTACGAGGCTGCAGTCGACCGGCACAAAATTGCGAATACCGGCAGACAGGAGCTTGTTCTCTACAAGATCTTTGGTCCGGACGTCAATAGAGCCGCGATAGTCTATAATTCGCTTGAATACTAGTCGTCTCGATCGGTCCTAACTTGGCACACGTCACTGGTATGCTTTCCTTTGCAGAACTTGTCTGAACAGCAAAAAAAGAAGGGCAGGATTCGGGGGCTCCGTCAGGGCTGCATGGCTTGACAGTACGGGCAGTATTTTGCTAGCATCGGTACTCCTTTTCCGCAATTCGCGCAGTACTTGAGCTGCTGTGTTGGAGCCGGAGGGGGAGTGATTGATGGCGGAGGCGCAGGCGGGGGTTCTCTCCCTACGGCTTGGAGGCTGGCTTCATATGATAGTGAGTAGATCAAGCGGATGAAAGTCGCTAAGCTTCCTAGTGCTATGATTACGTAGCCTATGAAGATCATTGCTAGGCCGAAGATCGATCCTCCTAATAACATAGCCCCCGCGGCCTCTGGATTCGTCATTATTGATGAGACGAAGGTTCCAGCCATTGAGAATACTCCAACGCCTATGAATATTCCGCCGATTATTCCCCAGACGATCAGCCACAGTACATATATGAATGCTCTTTTGAATGCGGTTCCCCAAGGCATCGACATCTCAATGCACCTAGAATACAGATTTGTATCGAACACACTTATAAGAAGTGAAGATGCAGACGCTCTTGTCAAGCTTGTTATAAAACTCTATCTTCCTCTTCGAGTCGACTGAGATTTCTTCGTTCGCTCAACGCATTCATTCATTGTCCCGTTTTCAAACACCTCTTTTCTTCGCGCGGAGCTTCCAGAGCCGGAGTCTCGCTCCGATCAGCAATGACGACAATAAGTTTAAGCCTTCTCAGGTGGACTCACATTATTAGGCGATGAAGAAAGCTGGTATTGAGGAAAGTGATTAATGACTGATGAAACCAGATCTGAGCCATTTGTCATGGCTATGAGCAATTTCATGAGATTTTCACGGGCGTTCAGATGCATTCTGGCTTCTGGGCATTTTGGACATCTAATAATGGTATTCATCGACTCGAGAAGGCCCTTGCCTCGAAGGAGGCAGAGTAAGCTAGAAGTTTTGGAGGTTTACTTCTATCGCAGTTCCCTTTGGTGATTCTGCTCTTGAGCTCGTCCGCGTTTCCATTAGGAAAATATGTGAGAGCGTTGTGAAGATTCTAGTATACGAACGGAACCCCTGACTCTCGGAGTTCTTCCTTTACTTTCTTGTAAAGTTTAGTGTAATCGTCGTTCGGCGCTATCTTTCTTATGTCATAGCATTCTTGAAATGTTTTTCCCAGTGGGGCTTCAACTATTTCCTTTTCATACTTAGACACTATTTTCTTAGCAAGCTCATTGGCTTCTGATCTTCTAATACCGGATTCAGCTACTCCGCACCCAACCTCGCAAGCCATTTTGGCTTCCATTGGCGTAGCTCTATTCTTATACCTGTTTCTCGCAACAGCTATTTCCCAGAGGTTTGCCCCAGATACGACGCTCACTAGACCATGCGCTGCTGCTTCGTATAAGACCATTGGAGTGCAAGGGCCAGCAGCGGCAAATCCATTTGATAAAGAAATCAAGGGGGTATTCCTAGCTAGTGCCTGGTACGTCAGGCTTATCCCCCACAGAAGCTCCCTTGTCGTATTATGCATGTGCTTGATATGAAATGGAAAATAGTTTTGATAGTGAGCTTGATTTACCATTAACCCTTGAATGTGATACGCTGTTCCAACTATGGCTGTACCTTCAGCCCCTCCGCAATAGCCGCCAAAGATGGGACCCGTTAATGCACCTACAAAGCAACCATACTGATGAAAATGTACCATTTTGTTTAACAATGAAAAATCCACCTTTAACTCCGATATGGAAGCGACAAATCTACCGTCGGTTAGTCTCTCTCCCCAAATTGGATTACTCGCTGCTATTTGAGCTGCATCGGATTGAGCTGTTCCCACACTCTGTAGGAAAATGCCCGGCCTCCCAACTCTTCTCGCAGCTTCTCTAAACATCATAGCGTGAGCTACTGAGCCCTTGATTTCAAATGGTGCCCCAGCTTTGATGCTTCTACCTTCGACTTCTTCCAATATAGGAGCGCATACACCATCCGCCAGAGGCTCTTGCAGGTACGCCATCGACATCGGCACAAAAAGCTGTTCATCGCAAGTAATATCAGGACTAAACAAACAAAACGGCCTTCTTCCATCCTCTATCTTTCTATGAAACAATTCTCTTGAATCCTTACCGTAACCTAGAACAAATCTTCCAGGAAAATTCTTCATAGCTTCTCTTATTTCGCTTTCATCAAACAAGATCCTTCTATGCGTGCTCGTACAGTAAGTTCCAACCTCCAGGTATAGTTCGACAGCAGCTCTCCAAACATCGTCTGCAAGAGAGTCGTCGGATGGTACGATGTTTTCTGGATCGAACTCTATCTTCTGTTCTTTTATGATGTTTCGAAGTTTCGGAAGTAGTATTTTGAGTTCGAAGTCTTTTTCCAAGCAAATCGGTCCGGTTTCAGCTCTCTCTAACACCTCGTTTATTCTCCAAGGAGGAACCACAAGATCACCTGTCTCGAATGAGTGTTTGAGCTAGTCTGACTCCCTTTTCAGCTGTTTCAGCCCATCCATCCGCTCCAATCTCTTCAGCCCATTCATTGGATGTTGGTGCACCTCCGACCATTACTGTGTACTTGTCCCTTAACCCCATTTCATTCAAGAAATCTATCACTTCTTTTTGTGCCGGTCTTGTAGTTGTCATCAAAGCAGATAATGCTATTATATCGGTTTGCACCTCCGCGGCTTTTTCGATGAACTTCATAGAGTCTACATCTTTCCCTAGGTCATGGGTATCGAAATCGTTTACCTCCAGCAAGAGAGCCAATATGTTTTTTCCAATGTCATGAATGTCGCCAGAAACGGTTCCTACGACTACTCTTGCAATTTTCTTAGCCTTCAACTTCTCTTTGCTCTCTCCCTTCATTTCAGCGGTCAGAACACGTGTCGCAGCCTCCATGGCCGCTGCTGCACACAATAGCTCGGGTAGATAATAGTCTCCTTTCTCAAATCTTTCCCCAACCGATTTCATCGCTGGAGAGAGACTCTTTTCGATTACCTCTAATGGGTCCACACCCGCATTCAAGATCTCACTTGCAGTTTTCTTAGCAGCCTCTTCGTCACCGCTGATGACGAATTTCCTGAGTCGTTCATTCAATGTTTCTAAGCTCAATCTATTTTCTCCCTCGCACTTTTAGGCTCGATCGTATGTTTATAAGATTTTCCAACAACACAGGGCAAAATTTTCTATTCGATATTCAGAACTCTCTATGCCAGTATCCAATTTTTTGCGGCTTGGATGGCAATTTCATAGTTCTTAAGTTCTTATCAAGTTTTGAAGCGTTCTCAAGAACAGTACGATAAGGACGGCTTTGAAAATTGAATATCGCGCTTGACATTCTCGCAGTCTACTAACATCCCTTTCCAATGTGTAATTTTGTATTGCATAGATGTGCGAATGAAGGAATCTCGAATTCAAATTTCAAAAGCTAGATTCTTCAAATTCATTACGACACTATTGTATATGCTATTGTACTCAGAAGAGGGTGTTATGGTTCTTAGGTCATAGCACTCGCGGAAACTCTTGCCAACCGGTGCATCTTTGACACGGTCTTGATATTTTTTCAAAATCCTCTTGATTAGTTCATTTGCGTCCTGCCGTTTCATACCTGATGCAGCGTGACCGGCTTCAGCGGCCATTCTAGCTTCCATTCCACTGCAGTGATCGAGATACTTGTTCTTCGCTACCTCAACAGCCATAAGATTCAGGCCCGAAACAGTGCCTGCGATAGCGTAAGCCGCCGCCTCGTATAAGGCCATGTCAGTGCATGGTCCAGATGCTAGTTCACCAGCAACCGCCATTAGCAAATGCGTGTTCCTACTAATGGCTTGACCGACCATACTGATCACCCATAAGAGCTCTTGGACTGTGTTGCAAAGATATGTTATGTGAAGTGGAAAGCACATGTGGTAGTGTGGTCGGTATATCAAGCTATTCTGAAGTGCACTAGCGACTGTCACCACAGCTGTTCCTTCAGGGCCTCCTGAATACCCGCCCATGATAGGCCCATATAAGGCTCCGATAATATTGCCGCTACTAAGCAGGTGAGCTACTTTATTCAGTCTTTCGTAATCAGTTTTTAACTCGGGTAATGAAGCAACCAAGAATCCATCTGTCTTTCTGATCCCGAACTCTGGTCGATTCGCGGCAATAATAGCCGCTGTCGATTCAGCGCTACCGACAACATTATGTATTCCTATTCCCGGCCTGCCCACATCTATCGCTGCCTGTCTGACCAAAATCGTGTTCAAAATCGCTGCGTAAACCTCAGACGGACTCCCACTTCTTATCGTCATCCCATTTACGGAGTTGAGACCGATGCCTCCGCTGAAAGTATTAGCCAATCGTTCTTTCGCGTAGCTTCGCAGCACATCAAGATATATGTCTTCAGAAACTGGACTACCAGCTCCGAACATGCAAAACGGAGGTTTCTTATCTTCAACTTTCCTTGGCGTGAGCACCGACGCATCCGACGCCTCACCGAACGTCAATTCAGCGGGTGATTGTTCCAAGGCGTCCTCAATGTCCTTTTCTTCAAATCTTATGTATCTTCGTACGTCGGTGACGTATGTCCCCACTTTAAGGTATAGTTCAAGAGCTGCTTCGTAAATATTGTCAGCTAAGCCATTGTCAGCCGGTATGACAAGTTCAGGATCATACCTTATGTCGTGGGCTTTTACAACCTCCCGCAAAGCTGGCATAAGCAATTTGACGTCAAAATCATTCTCTAAGCAGACCTTCCCCTTCTCAATATTCTTCACAACGTCCCAGAATTTCGCAGATCGTTGAAGAAACTGTTCCCAAATTCTCATTGTGGATTTCGAGGGTTCTTCTCCGTTCATTTCGTAAGCACCGACCATACCAGTTCGCTATCGCAGTAAAATAAAAGTTTGGAACGACGTGACGCCGACACAGTCGGCCAGAATATCGATCTTTACTGGAAATTTCCATTTCAGAAGTCTCGTCTACTTCATGTAAGCCAAAGACTGTGCGCTTTATCCAAGAACGCAACAATAGAAAAGAAAAAATTCTTTGACTTCGTGTCCGGTGTCCACAGCGGTTAATAGCTGGTCTTTCGATGGCAAACTAGATTAGCCTTTGGGCCTATACACCATAGGTAGCTTGGCTGATGAGCCGCAGGCGGCGTCATATTTGAGGAAGATCATTGAATGCATCCCGAACTTTAGCACATCGGACCCTAAATTTGTCAAAGCCATATTGGACGAGATTAGATGCGTTCAAAATGCATGTCTACTTGACCACACCTTTGATAGCTATTACAATAGGCTGGTTGTTTCCTTCGTAGGAGATGAAGATTCGGTGTTGCAGGCAGCGCTGAATTCAGCTGCCAAGGCTATCGCTCTCATCGATATGAATAAGCATAAGGGGCAGCACCCTCGACTGGGAGCCGTGGATGTGGTTCCCTTCGTACCTATAAGAAATGCGACCATGGAAGACTGCGTAGAGCTCGCCAGGGCTTTTGGGAGAAGACTTGCGGAAGCCCACCATATTCCAGTCTACCTCTACGGCGAGGCTGCTTCGAGACCTGAAGCGGCGGACATAGATTGGATAAGGCAAGGTGAACATGAAGGGCTTCATGAGATGATCAAGAGGCCTGGAAGGGAACCTGACTTCGGCCCGAAGGAGCCGCACCCAACCGCAGGCGCAACAATTGTTGGAGCTAGAAGGATCATGGTAGGTTTCAATGTGAATCTAGGGACGCCGAACTTGGAAATCGCCAGAAGAGTTGCTAGAGCTGTCCATGCCAAGAAGGGTGGGCTCACTGATGTTAGAGCAATGGCGGCGATGATCCCGGAGAAGGGTATGACCCAGATAGGGATGAGCGTAGGGGAGTTCAACAGGACGCCTCTCTACCGCATACTCGAGCTAGTTAAGATCGAAGCTGAAAGATACGGCGTTCCGATAATTGGATCGGAATTTTGCGGTCTGGTTCCCCTGCAAGCCCTCATAGATGTGGCCAAGTACTATCTCAAAGTCGAGAGTCTCGAAGGGGATAGAATAATCGAGATAGCCGTCCAGAAAGCCCTAGAGCAGACTTAGGGTGCGAAGATGCCTAAAGGGATAGATCTGCTCATAGAGAACGCCAGTGAACTTGTTACACTCGAGGGAGGAAGCCTCGGGCCCTTCGTTGGAAGGCGCATGGGTGAGCTCGGAATAATCCGTAAGGGGTCTCTAGCTATACATGAAGGAAGAATAGTGGCTATAGGGACCGGCAGAAGACTTAGGAGGAGGTTTGAATCAGAAAGAGCTATTGACGCGACTGGAAAAGTCGTTATGCCAAGCTTCGTTGATCCCCATACCCACATAGTCTTCGCTGGCTACCGTGAAGAAGAGTTTGAGATGAGGCTCAAGGGTGTTCCTTACATGAAGCTTCTTCGCAGAGGTGGCGGAATCCTCAAAACGGTCAAAGAGACGAGGAGAGCAACTGAGTCCCAGCTCTTGGAGAACACGATGAAGACCCTAGACATAATGCTCAAACACGGGACGACAACGGCTGAAGCCAAAAGCGGTTACGGCTTGAACATTGAAGACGAGATTAAGTGTCTAAGTGTCTTGCGGCAAGCCGATGAAGAGCACCAGGTCGATGTCACGCCGACCTTCCTAGGCGCCCATGCCGTCCCCCCAGAATTTGAAGGCTCTGTCGGCGACTACGTGGATACAGTAGTTGAGGAGATGCTGCCTAAAGTCAAAGAGCTCAACCTAGCGAAATTCTGCGATGTGTTCTGCGAGAAAGGAGTTTTCAACACGGACCAATCGAGACGCATTCTCCTAGCAGGAAGCGAACATGGCTTAAGGCCAAAGATACATGCAGACGAGATGACACCTCTCGGAGGAGCCGAGTTGGCCGCGGAGGTTAGAGCTATCTCAGCTGACCACCTCGTCTTTGCTTCAGAGAAAGGCATCAAAGAGCTGGCGAGGGCGGGCGTGTGCGCTGTCCTACTCCCTTGCGCTTCATTCGCACAGATGTTGGGAAAGTATGCTGATGCTAGAGGGATGATCAAGAGGAGCGTTCCCGTTGCCTTGGGAACCGACTACAACCCGAGCTGTCAAGCGGTTTCGCAACAGCTCTCCATAGCCTTGGCTTGCCACGAAATGAGGATAACCCCGTCGGAATGCGTTGCTGCATCAACGATAAATCCGGCCCATGCAATAGGCTTAGGCCAAGAGATAGGCAGCCTAGAGCTAGGCAAGAAAGCCGATATAGCTATTCTTGGAGTTCCCAGCCACCGGTTTCTGGGCTACAGGTTCGGAGTAAACCTTGTAGAGAAGGTTGTGAAGAACGGCAAGCTTGTTGTCGGCAATTCTGCAGAAAGCTAAGGGTAGCTCTCAGCATCTTCTAAAATGGTCGCGGTAGAGCCCCTGACCACTGCGCAGTGGTGAATGCCGCTCAACAGTTTCACTCCAACTCCTCTGTTAAGTTCCAATGCGGATAAGGATCGTTTAGCGAGGTACTTCAAAGCGTTATGGTTAAAAGGTCTCTTCGGGTTACTGAGTAAAGGTGAAGATTCTTGTTAAAATTGAAGCGCAGGGTTAAGTGCATCAAAGGGCCTGGTCTCCACTGTAAGAATTGGCAGATCGAAGGCATCTTGCGTATGCTTCATAACGTGTTGGATCCAGATGTGGCGAAGGATCCTGAGAACCTTATAGTTTACGGCGGCACTGGCAAGGCTGCTAGGAGCTGGGAGTGCTTTGACAAGATCGTTGAGACGCTTATCAGGTTGAGACCTGATGAAACGATGTTAATCCAAAGTGGTAAGCCGGTTTCAGTGTTCAGGACGCATCAATGGGCTCCCCGAGCGTTAATAGTCAACAGCATGCTTGTGCCAAGGTGGGCGACATGGGAGTACTTCTTAGAGCTTGAGCAGAAGGGACTGATAATGTTCGGGCAGATGACAGCTGGCTCTTGGGCATTCATAGGGACGCAAGGGATACTGCAAGGAACCTACGAGACCCTGGCTGCGGTAGCGAAGGAACATTTCAACAGTAGCCTAGCTGGGAGGCTTGTATTGACAGCAGGGCTTGGCGAGATGGGGGGCGCTCAGCCTCTGGCAGTCAAGATGAATGATGGTGTAGCCTTAGTCGTCGAGATCGACAGGGGAGCGATTGAGAGGAGGTTGAAGTTCGGTTATCTCGATACTTGGACTGACGACCTAGATGATGCCGTCGAGATGGCTGTGAAGGCAAAGGAAGAGAAGACACCGAAGAGTATTGGGCTTCTAGGTAATGCTGCTGAAGTTCATCCGGAGCTCGTACGGAGAGGCGTAATTCCAGATGTCTTGACAGATCAGACTTCTGCGCACGATGCATTGAAGGGATACTACCCCGCGAGTCTATCGAAGGAGGAAGCTGATCAGCTTAGGGAAAGCGACCCGAACACCTACATGGAAAGGGCGAAACAGAGTATGAGAATTCAAGTCGAGGCGATGGTGCGGATGATGAAGAAAGGCGCGGTCACCTTCGAGTATGGAAATAACCTGAGGCAGCAGGCCTACGATGCCGGATTCAAAGAGGCATTCGCTTTTCCCGGTTTTGTCCGGCGCTACATCAGGCCTATGTTCTGCGAAGGCCGGGGGCCTTTCAGATGGGCGTCGCTCGTGGGCGATCCACAGGACATCTACAAGCTGGATCAAGTTATCCTTGAAGAGTTCGCATACAACATAGGGTTGTGCCGATGGATAAGGAAGGCTGGAGAATATGTGAAGTTCCAGGGATTGCCTGCGCGGGTCTGCTGGCTTGGCTTCGGGGAAAGAGCTAGATTTGGCAAGCTTATGAACGACATGGTAGGAAGGCAGAAGCTCTCAGGCCCGATATGGATCGGTAGGGATCACTTGGACGGAGGCAGCGTAGCCTCTCCAAATAGAGAGACTGAAGAGATGAAGGACGGGAGCGACGCAATCGCAGACTGGCCGATCCTTAACGGGCTCTTGAACGCTGTGGCTGGGGCCACATGGGTTTCAATCCATCATGGCGGTGGCGTTGGAATAGGCTACAGCATACACGCAGGCATGTGTCTAGTTGCTGATGGTACAGAGGAAGCCGGAGAAAGAATCGAACGCGTATTGACGACAGATCCAGGGTTAGCCATCGTTAGACATGCCGACGCAGGCTACGAGAGTGCGCAGAGAATAGCCAGAGAGAAGAAGATCGATATGCCGATGCTGTGATATAGCCGCCTACATTTTGACCGTTGACAAGCATTCCCTAAGCGCTCAGGGTTTGGACTGTATACATCTTACTTTCCGAGAAAAGAATTTGGTCAGACTAGCCTCAACCAACATTTCCACGGCATTTGGCCGGCTGCTTGCGAGCTGAATGAAGCTTGACAAGTTAGCCCTAACCATTAAATCTGGCGAAAGTCCAGATTCTACGCGAACAGGACCCTGATAGGGGAGAGTCTGGTGGACAAGGTCACTATTGATGGCGAAAGTTTGACGATAGAAGATGTAGTCCATGTAGCCCGCCATGATGTCCAAGTTGAAGTTTCTCAAGAAGCGATGCGAAGAGTGGCAAAGTGCAGAGAGACTCTGGATAAACTGATCAAAGAGAATAAGGTCATCTATGGCGTCACAACCGGATTCGGATTCCTAGCGGGAGTCGCCATTACCCCTGAAGAGAGCAAGGAGCTCCAGATCAACCTCATAAGAAGCCACTCCTCAGCAATAGGGAAGCCTCTAGGTCGAGATGCGGTTAGAGCCCTTATGCTCCTCAGAGCCAACACAATGGCCAAAGGCCATTCTGGAGTGAGGCTTGAAACCTTAGAAACTATAGTCAAAATGCTGAACAAGAAGGTACACCCATTGATCCCTGAGAAGGGCTCCGTAGGGGCCAGCGGCGATTTATCTGCACTATCGCACATGGCTCTCGTCATCCTCGGGGAAGGGCGAGCAGAGTTCAACGGACATATTATGGGTGGCCTAGAAGCCATGAAGAAGGCTGGCATCGATATTTTAGAGCTTGAAGCTAAGGAAGGGTTGGCCTTGAACAATGGTACGCAACTCATGACGGCGTTAGCAGCTTTGACCATCCATGATGCCGAGCAATTGATAAGGACAGCTGAGATCGTCTCAGCCATGAGCATGGAAGCTTTAGGCGCGATTTCAGACGCTTTCGACAACCGTATACATAGGGCTAGGGCGCATGAAGGCCAGACCTTAACCGCTAAAAACATACTGTTTCTAGTAGCGGGCAGCGATATGGTCGTGACCAGCAGCAGGATGATGAAAGAAGCATCAGGGAAGGCAGGAGCCGGCAGGCTGCCACACGATCCCTACACAATACGATGCATACCTCAAGTCTTCGGTATGGCTAGGGACACTATCAAGCATGCCAAGAAGATCATAGAAGTCGAGATCAACTCAGCAACGGACAACCCCTTGATCTTTCCGGAGGACGATGAATGCCTTTCAGGCGGAAACTTCCACGGCCAACCTATAGCCGCAGCAATGGACTTCCTATCCATAGCCCTATCCGCTGTAGGGAATATGTCTGAGAGGAGAATATCTAGGCTACTCGACCCTAACATGAACAATGGGTTGCCAGCTTTCCTCGTCCATGAAGATGTCAAGAAGGGCCTACATTCAGGTTTCATGTCGTCTCAATTTACAGCAGCCGCCCTAGCCTCAGAGAACAAAGCCCTTGCACATCCAGCTTCAGTAGACTCTATCCCTACCTCGGCCGGCTTTGAAGATTTCGTGAGCATGGGCCCTGCTGCTGCCAGGAAAGCCTCTGAGATTCTGAGGAACGTACAGTATATCACAGCCATCGAGCTTCTATGCGCAGCGCAAGGAATAGATTTGCGTCGCCCGAAAACTTTGGGCCGCGGAACAGGAAAGGCGTATAAGCTGCTCAGAGAAGAAGTCCGTGTTCTGAAAGAAGATAGAGCGATTCATGAAGACATCGAACAAAGCGTAGAGTTGATCCGAAGCGGATCCATCCTCTCGTACGTCGAGCAAGCGGTCGGCAAACTGTTTTGATCGAAGATACCTAGATCTTACACTCTCACCGATCTTCATCAACCCATCAGCGGAGCTAGCGAGTGCTACCGGTTTTTTCAGGGTGGAAGGCCACCGAGGAATAGCCGCCATGGCTTATGGAACCCAGACCATTCAGCGAATTGAGCAGTATTTTGGGGAAATACTCTCCAAAGGCCTTAGGCGACTATTGCGCAGGAACAAATCACATCTTGCGTGAACGTATTCGAGGCTTTCGGTTGAGGGCTCTGTTCGGTTCATAGCTGTTGAACTCCATAGCGAGGACATTCATTGGAAAACGTTCTAAAGTCGTGATTGTTGAGCCAACGTTTTCAGTCTACGCGAATCTCACGAGAATTTATGGGGGTCGCATTGCCTGTGCGTCTTCGAACCGATTTCAGTTTGGATGTCGACGCAGTAATCAGAGTGTGCGAAAGAGGAGCCGTTCTGTTTTGTAAAAGATTTCGGATCAAATCCACTACTGAAGAACTGTATTAGAGTAACTGTAGGCCCCTGCAACATGAATGAAAGATTCCTAGACGTGCTAAGAGAAGTGATGGAGGGCTAGCGCGTTGAAGCATGCAACTCAAGAGAGGGAACTTCAGAGCAGTTCTAAGGCAATGCGCCGCCACTATGCAATATCTGGAGGAAGGCCGGATCTCAGTTCGAGAAAGACCGACGAGATTGAGGTGAGAAGAAGCTGTTGTATAACGAGGCTCAAACGCTCTCCGAGATCCCCGGTACAAAAGGAGTACTGTAAACAGTGCCGACTATCTCAATAGTGGAGTTGATCAAGAGGTATACGATGCAAGGAAAGACAATACTTGAGTCGTTCGATGTGAGTTTGACAGTTGAACTACTGATACGAAGATCTTGTAGCCGAGAGAAACTGATTGCTTCCTGTTCCACTTGGGGCGCGGCGGCGCATACGCAATGAGCTGACTCAGGTTAGAAAGCGATAGCGAAAGCTGTCAGTTTACTTAATAGCGCAAAATAGAGACCGCAAGATTCAAGTATCTACTGGTTCAACGATATATGTTTTGAGGCTATTCCTATGGGTGAAGAAAAGAAGGAAACTGTTTCTAGGCGTAAGTACTTGGGTGCTGTCAGTGTCTTGGCTGTTACGACTGTTGCCGGTTGGGCTGTAGCAGGCTACTTTGCTTCGGTACCGCCGCCGCCAGGTGTAGAAAAGACGGTAACCCAAACGATAACAAAAACTGTCACAGCGGTAACAACTCCTACGCCCACGGCGAAGAAAGTCGATGTGGCCTTCTGGGTAGGTAACCTTGCCTCCCCATACTGGATATCGTGTAAGGATGGTGCTGAGAAAGCGGCTAAGGACGTCAATGATTACTTTGGTAAAGAGCTACTAACCGTGACTACGTTTGACGCTGTAGACGACCCTGCGCGGCAGTCAGATCAGATAGAATCAGTGATCGGAGCCAAGAAGTATAACGCGGCAGTTTTGCCTGCGGTCGTAGCTGAGGCTATGGTCCCTGCGTTCAAGAGACTGTACGATGCGGGCATTCCGACGATCACCTACGACAGGGAGATCGCGCCAGCGGGCCAGCAGTATAGACTGTTCGTCATAATAACCAACAATGTTGAGGCTGGGGCTTTAGAGACTGAGAGCGTCGTGGAGTTCTTGGAGAAGTCCGGTAAACCGAAGCCATGGAAGGTAGCCGTAAACTGCGGTCACCCAGGCGCTTCATCCGCTGAGGACAGGAAGTCTGGGCATCACCTCATACTGGACCCTCTGGTGAACAAAGGTGAAGTTACAATTGTGAACGAGCAGTACCACGAGGGATGGAAGAGAGAACTGGCAAGGGCGACAATAGAGGGTGTCTTGTCAAAGCATCCCGACTTAGCGGCGGTAGTTTGCTCGAACGACGATATGGCGCTCGGCAGTATTGCGGCAGTGAAGGGCGCTGGCCTAAAACCGGGCGTCGATGTTATCATCTCTGGATTCGATGCCATAAGCGAGGCCGTAGAAGCCGTAAGAAAGGGTGAGATGAACGTTACGATCGGACAAGCCGCAAAGATAATGGCATACTGGGGAGCATACGCTGCGTTTCTGAACGTCAACTTGAAATGGATGCCACCTGTAAAATCCATCCCCGCACCGGTTGTTCCCGTCACAACGGAGAATGTCGAAACATTTGCGCCACTGATGGAGCCACCACGATGGGACCTCTGGTCCAAGTACGGTCCCGAACTTTCGGCAGCCTTCCCGAAAACCTAGACGATCAATGAACGAGGTAAATTAAAACCTCTTTTCTTTTTTTGAAGCGAGCGCTCAATGAGAGACTAATGTCGACAGCTGCTACTTTTTTCTAACCTTTCGTATGAAGCCACAGTTAGTTGAGTTAACCGCATGACGATCGCCCGTATTGACGGGAGGAGTGAGCCTTCACTCAGACAAGTAACTAAGGGGCTGGCTCGCAGGGATAGTTAATGGGTGAGCTAACCGATCCCTTCTCAGGCGCAGTTGATAAACTCCAGAAAATCCGTGCTCAAGGTCTGTTAAATGGCCTGAGGCATGAACTCGGGCGAAATGATAGCAATGTTGAGGGTTCAAGCGTATCGGAATCATGCGTTAGCCTATGGCTTCAACTGGGGTTGACGCCACCACAAACTTTTGGGCTTCTGGGAGTGGCGGATTCGTTTTGAGGAAGAGGTTTACTACGGTCCCAACTTCATATTTTTTCTGAAGCGGTATCCGGAGGGCGCTGAGCTGTCCGACCTTAACTTCAGTCGAACCCGACATCCCTTCACTGGGTAGCGGGATGACGTCTTTATCGAGAATTATCGCCTCTATCACGAAGTCCACTGTGCCTGTGTTCTGGACGGTGAACGTGATGTAGGATTCGCCGGTATTGGACTTTACAAAGATCGTGTTTTGCATAATGGTGTAATCAACTCTCGATACAGGCTTCACGACGAAGAGGCTGTAAGCATAGATTATTACCGAGCACAGACACAACGCTATCAATGTGGCAGTGGTTATTCCGATTCCTATTTTTCCTCTCCCCATGCTCCTCACCCTCATTTAATGGATACGACCATGCGCCTCATGGCGAGCGCGGCCAGCATAAGTACAACTCCTCTAACGACGTATTGCGTAAAAGCGCTTATACCCATGAGAACCATGAGGTTTAGTATCGATGCCATGATCACTGCACCGATCAAGGTTCCAGCAAGGCTTCCGGTTCCTCCAACCAACGATGTGCCGCCAACAACTACCGCGGCTATGACATCCAGCTCGTAACCGAGCCCAGAATGTGGATAACCGGCTCCCAATCTAACGCCGAGCATAAAGCCGGCAATTGCCGAGCATATGCCGGAGAGCGTGAATGCGAGGGTCTTCACCCCCTCGTTGTCTACGCCTAGGTTTCTAACAGCGATCTCGTTCCCGCCAATAGCGCGGATGTATAGGCCAAGTTTGGTGAACTTGAATATTAAAGACAGGGCTATAAGGAACCCTGCGTAGATCCAGAAGATTTTTGGAATCCCGACCACAAGCTCATTCAGTGCCAAGAATTCCTTTTCATATATTGGGATGTTAAGGCCCCCAGAAAGCAGGTAAGCGGCGCCCCTGATGCCTGTCAACGTTCCGAGGGTAACTATGAAGGATGGGATCTTTCCTTTTGTCACGGCTATACCGTTTAAAAGGCCAACAAACCCTCCCACAGTTGCTACGGCCAACATCGCCATGGGGGCGCTGAAATTGTATCGTGATATGATTATCGCTCCTAGAACATTGCTCAATCCCATAACTGATCCAACCGAAAGGTCTATGCTTCCCATAATTATCACCAGTCCTTCTCCGATGGAGGCCATAGCTACCACGGCCATCTGACCTGTCAGCAGACCTAGATTTTGTGTCGTAAAGAATTCCGGAGAGAATGCCGCGCCCATTGCAAATATAACCACCAGCGCGCTGAGAGATTTGAGTTCGTCCATTTCCTGATACTTTTCCTTAATTATTGCCAGGAGCTTTCTTCCATTTACCGGCATCATGAAGCATTACAACCTCATTAGCTTAACCAGTTCAATAGGATCGATTTCAGAAGGCTTTCTCTCAGCCACAATTTTTCCCGCTCTGAGAACAGTTATCCTGTCGGAGTATTTGATGACCGAAGGTAGGTCATGGGTTACATAGATCAAGCTTATTCTCTCCTTTAATTTCCTGAGAAACTCCATCACTTGCATAGATGCGGACGCAGATAAGCTAGCGGTGGGCTCATCTAAAAGGAGGATTTTCGGCTCAAATAAGAGCGTCCTAAGGATACTTACCATTTGCTGCTGACCACCTGACAGGAACTTGACTTTCCTTCTTAGAAAGGGAATATCAAATTTAACTTCCTCGAGCCTAGATTTCACCATTTTCTCCATCTCCTTTCTATTAAGAACTTGGAAAGTTGTACTCTCCTTTCCCAAAAATATGTTAGAGGTAACATCAAGATCCGGGCATAGCATAAAGTCTTGAAAGACCATCTCTACCTTGCTTCTTCTAGCATCCATAGGAGATTTGAACTCAACCTCTTCCCCCTCTAAGACCATCTTACCCTCATCTTTTCTATAGATCCCCGCCACTACCTTCAATAGTGTAGATTTTCCAGCTGCATTGTCGCCGACGAGGGCGCTTATTTCACCTTTGTAGAGCGCGAAATCCACATTTGAAAGAGCACGTATTGCTCCAAAACTTTTTGATATTTTCTCCAATCTTAGAATTTCGTCGCCCATCATTACGCCCCATCGCTAGTTTTGTTAGGAACGGCGTATAAAAGTATCGCGCGCCATGAAATTGTTTGTTCGTGTTTGCAATTGAGACGAGCCCTTTAAGGCGATGCTGGCAAAGGCTTATATGATTCAAAAAGTTCAGGGCATGATTGAACAGAAGATATAGAACTGGAATTGAGGGGGTGCGCTGCATGAAGGAACTAAGAATTACAAGCCCGACATTTCAGAATAACGGTGTTATCCCCGCGAAGTATACATGCGATGGGGATGACGTGAATCCGCCTTTGAACGTTGAGGGTATACCAAAAGAAGCGAAAAGTCTCATCCTCATAGTTGATGACCCAGACGCTCCGATGGGGACATGGGTTCACTGGGTCGTCTGGAACATTCCTCCAAAAGAGAGAATAGAGGAAAACAGTGTTCCAGGAGTTGAAGGACTGAACGATTTTAGGAAACATTCATACGGAGGACCTTGCCCACCTTCAGGTACACACAGATATTTCTTCAAGATCTATGCTCTGGACGCGAAACTAGATCTTATCACAAATTCTAGAAAGAAAGATGCAGAAAGAGCGATGGAAGGCCATATACTGGCAAAGGGAGAAATCGTAGGGCTATACCGTAGAAGATGACACGGAAGCAGATTCTGATAACGAGAAACCTGAGAGTCAGGGTAGAATAAGTTCGCCGACGCCGATAGAGAGACCGATCAATACGAGCCCCACTAGCACCAATGTAAAACCAATCCTAGTGTTTCTTCGACTTTCTTCCTCTTGCGCGGCTTCCGGCTCTTGGCTGTCAGCGGGTCTTCTCGTAGTGAATTTTGGCAGGCTGAGCTTTGGAAGTCCGGCAGCGAGAACGCCGCCTATGCTGAGTAGGGCCGCTCCTTCTAGAAACAAAGCGTCGACTACTTTCCGAGGGTTGAAGGATGAGATGAAGAACGTTATGAGCGCAACGGCAACTGTTATGAGACCTAACATTCTCGAATTTGGGCCACTCTTGCGCATAACCGATCCCGTCAGCGGAAAAAGAAGACTCCAATAGCAATTGAGATTGCAATTATGACAAAGAAGAGAAGAACAAAAGGAAGCAGAGTAGTTTGAAGTGCTGCAATCGTTATCGCAACGTAATCCTTCCAATCAAGTCTCGATGATTCCTTTTTCTTTTCTTCTTTTCCTGTTTGTTCTTTCTCAGTCACTACATGCACCTTTTCACTATCAAGCCGGCTGGTTTGGCTATGCTGTCCCAAATGACCGTTATTTTACTAACTGGCATGCGACGTAGTGGTCCTTTGTAACCTCGATTAGTTGGGGCTCTTCTTCTTTACATATTGGTATCATCTTGGGGCATCTCGGGTGGAATCTGCAGCCTGAGGGAGGATTCACAGGGCTGGGCACATCTCCACCTAAAACGATTCGTTCCCTACTGATCTCCGGGTCCGGAATCGGAATCGCTGCGAACAGGGCTTGCGTGTATGGATGTAGTTGACTCCGGAAGAGTTCTGCTTTCGAAGCTATCTCAACGATCTTGCCCAAGTACATAACAGCTATTCTATCGCTCATGTGCTTGATTACACTGAGATTATGAGAGATGAAGAGGTAAGTCAGACCTAGCTTACTTTGGAGATCTTGCAACATGTTCAGTGTTTGAGCTTGAACTGAGACATCCAGCGATGATGTGGGCTCATCCAAGACTATGAACTCAGGGTTCAGTGATAATGCTCTAGCAACACCTATTCTCTGCCGTTGCCCTCCGCTAAACTCGTGGGGAAATCTATTCATGTGGTCTTCTGTAAGACCTACCATGAGCAGAAGCTCTAGAACTCTTCGGCGAAGCTCTAACCCTTTGGCGATTCCGTTCACGAGCAAGGGTTCACCTACTATGTCTTTGATGGTCATTCTCGGGTTCAGTGATGCGTAGGGATCTTGGAAAACTATCTGCATCTTCGGCCTCAGCTTGGTCATCTGTCTATCATCGATCTCCGTTATGTCTGTGCCTTCAAAGCGGATTTCGCCGGACGTAGGCTCTATCAGCCTTAGGATGCATCGGCCGACAGTTGTTTTGCCGCATCCAGATTCCCCGACAAGCCCCACGGTTTCCCCTTTCCCAATCTTGAAGGAGACCCCGTCGACAGCGTACACGTAGCCCACTGTTCTGCCGAGGACGCCACCGCGAATAGGAAAGTGTTTCTTTAGGTCGCTCACTTCCAGGAGTGTCTCTGTAGCTGACATCGTCTCCAGTCCTCAATTCTCTCCTTGGCCATAAAGATAGCAGGCGACGAAATGTTCTTCTTCAGATTCGAACATAGGCGGCCTTTCTTTCTTGCAGATCTCCATGACATATGGGCATCGCGGATGAAAACGACATCCGGGTGGTGGATAGATCAAGTTTGGAACTGAGCCGGGTATTATCTCGAGTCTTTCCATTTCTTTATGAAGCTTGGGAATAGATCTGAGTAGACCTTGCGTATATGGGTGAAGAGGTTTTCTGAATAGGGCCTTTGTACCAGCGTACTCGACGACAACTCCTGCGTACATCACTCCAACTCTGTCGCACATCTCAGCGACTATCCCAAGATCATGCGTGATGATAAGTATCGATGCTCCAATCTCTTTCTTCAATTCGTTCAGCAACTGGAGGATTTGGGCTTGAATAGTCACGTCCAAGGCTGTTGTCGCTTCATCTGCGATAAGTAGGCTTGGTCCGCAAGAAAGCGCCATAGCGATCATAGCTCTCTGGCGCATTCCACCACTCAGCTCGTGAGGGTACTGTTTAACAACTCTCTCCGGATAAGGCATCCTCACAAGCTTCAAGGTTTCAATAGTCTTCTTGAGAGCCGCCCTCTTCACATCCCCCTTCGAAGGCTTCGGAGGATCTATCATCCTCTTCTCAAGTTCTTCAATCTTCGACTTGAAGTCTCGAGCTGTTCCAGAGGTAGGCTCCACTTTCTCGAGTTTCCGTTGCAACTCTTCAATCTTTATCGCTAGAACTTCTTTTCTAAGATCTTGATGAAGTAGGATAACTTCTGAAATCTGGTCTCCAATCGTCAGGACCGGATTTATGTAGGTCATCGGATCTTGAAATACCATTGATATCTTGGCGCCGCGAATCTTCCTCATCTCCTCCTCACCCTTCTTTAGGAGGTCTTCACCCTCAAGGAGGATTTGGCCGCTGGCTATCCTGCCGGGCGGGTTAGGCACTAACTGCATTATCGAGAGGGCAGTGACGGATTTGCCGCAACCAGTTTCGCCAACAAGACCGAAAATCTCCCCTCTATATATCTCGAAATTAACATCGTCAAGCGCCTTGACAACGCCAGCATAGGTATAGAAATAAGTTCTTAGAGATCGAATGCTCAGCAGCAGTTCAGGCACTAAACCACACCCTATCTTCTAAGTCTAGGATCTAGAACGTCCCTTAGTCCATCTCCAACCAGATTTAGCGAAAGCGATGAAAGAAGTATAGCCAGTCCGGGAAAGGTTGCCATCCAAGGGCTTTCGAAGAGGTAGTTTCGTCCGTCAGCTATCATTAGGCCCCACTCCGCGACTCCTGCGCCAGCTCCAAACCCGATAAAGCTCAAGCCGGCGGCGGTAAGTATGACGCCACCTAGGTCTAAAGTTGCGTTAACAAGAAGTGGATAGATTGAGTTAGGCAGAACATGACGGAATATGATGCGCGTTGGACTGGCGCCTGCGGCGCGTGCTGCCTCTACATATAGCTTTTCGCGTTCAGATAGAACTTGTCCTCTAATCAGCCGAGCGTAGGCCGGCCACCAGACCACTATCAACGCAACAGTTAGGTTGTATAAGTTGCGTCCTAACGCCGCTGCTATCGCCATTGCGAGGATTAAAGCTGGAAACGCGAGGAAAACATCTGTTACCCTCATCAGCATCTCGTCAATCTTTCCACCCTTAAAACCTGAGACCGCTCCAATCGCGGAACCTACGGCAGCCGCCGACAGAACCACCACCAGCGCGATAGCCAAGTCTATCCTCGTCCCCCAAATAACACGACTGAAGATGTCTCCTCCGCTGGTATCAGTGCCGAATAGATGCTTCCAGCTGGGTGGCTGTCGAGGCTCTGTCCATACTCGTTCCTCCGGTCCGTACGGTGCGATCCAAGGGGCGAAGATAGCTACCAGAATGAATGATGCCAAGAGGATGAAGCCGACTACAACCAATGGGCTCTGTCTCAACAAATAGATCGTAAACCTCAGCTCTCTTAGTTGAGGTCCCCATCTCTGTAGCCAACCTTGGCTCTTCATATGTTCCCACCTACCCGAGTCTTATCCGAGGATCAAGCGCAACGTAGATTAAGTCGACTATCAAGTTCGCCAAAACGTAAATGGCTGCGATAAGTTGCGTGAACCCAAGAATACCGCCCGCGTCTGCTCTCAATATTGCTGAAGTCGACCACCTTCCCACTCCCGGCCATGAGAATACACTCTCTGTTAGGACAGCGCCTGCAAGCAGCCCTCCAAACGCTAGGCCGGTTATCGTCACCGTCGGGATCATCGCGTTTCTCAACGCATGTCGGTAAATCACAGCCCTCTCGCGCAGGCCTTTCGATCTTGCGAGCGTTATGTAGTCTTGTCTAAGAACCTCGAGCATGCTCGACCGCATCATCCTTGCGATCAATGCTAGAGTGATGTAGGATAGCGCGAATGAGGGCATGATTATGTGTAGGAGTGCGTCGAAGAAGATCGGCCAGTTCCCGGTGAGCAGACTGTCCAGAATATACAGACCAGTGATCTGTTTCAGTTGATATTGAGCTACTAGCAAGCTGTCAACACGCCCCTGTAATGGTAGGTAAGGCCAGTCCATGATCTTGAACCGATAGTAGAATGTGTACTGCATAAGGAGAGCAAGCCAGAAGACTGGCATCGAAACACCTGTCAATGCAAAGATTCTAGCCGCATGATCAACCGTCTTATCCTTCCTCACAGCTGAAACTATTCCAATAGGTATTCCCAATACAACGCTCATCGCTATCGCAAAGATCGTCAATTCGAAAGTTGCTGGAAAGTACGATTTGATAGATTCTATGACAGGTCGGTCGCCATCCGACCTTGAGATTCCCCAGTCACCGTGGAGCAGATCGCTCAGATAGTACCAGTATTGAACGTACAAGGGGTCGTCGAGGTGATGAGCCTTCACAATCTTCTGTATCTGGGTCTCCGTCAACTTCTCGCTCGTCACGTAGACGGCTACCGGGTCACCGATCATGTGCGAGAGAGCGAACGTAATCATAGTTACACCTAGCAGCACAGGGATTAGTAGCAGTAGTCTCCTAGCGATGTAGTCTCTCATCTTCAATTGCGGCTACCGCTTTGAAGATTTGAGATATTAGATATGTTATTTAAATATAGAGACGCGTATCGCATATTCGTAAAAAAAGGAGAGAAGAAATGGAGACTATTCTGTCGGTTTTGTCTTTCGAATCCCAAATATGGTAATCGCCGGGAGGACGAAAGGCATGAAATCGATTGGAAAGTGCTTCGACACAGACGTTGTTGTTTTCCAGCCAAGGTTCATTTGCAATCCCATCACATCGAGGCTCGGGTGCGCTTCCACAACAATTCCAGGCTTTGTACTAACTATCTTCTGCCCTGTGACCCACGCGTCCTTGTCTATAAAGTCAAACACGTTCGTTGTCGGAAGATTTATCGAGTCCACATCTCCTGCCATGATAGCCAGTTGTCTTGGGCCGTATTCATCGGTCTCTTGGAATATTACTTTTTCAAATTTTGGTGCGGATCCCCAGTAGTTCTCGTTCCTCTGCAGAACTATTCGCTGCTTTGGTGTCCACTCAACCAGCTTGAAAGGCCCTGAACTCGCCTCAGTCCCGTGTTTGCTCATCCACTCGTTATGAAATCCTGGTTTGTCTGCCTCATTGGCATTCACTATGGATGGATTGACGATGCTACAGCAAGTGAAGGCGAGAACAGGTAGTAGTGCGGAGTACGGGTGATCCAATGTTAGCTGCACTGTATGGCTGTCAATAACCTTGACACCCTCTGCTGCAAGGTACTTGTCAACTTCTGTCTGGTTTGTAACTTGCCAAGTGTTAGCGGCCATGTATTCAGGTCCACCTTTTATAACAGATGAGAACATCCATGCGGGTCCGTCGGGATCATTCATTAAGACCAAGCGGTCAAGTGAGAATTTCACTGCTTCCGCTGTTACAGGAGACCCGTCATTGAACGTTGCTTTCTCATTCAAATGGAACGTATAGACGAGCCCGTCCGAGGATACTTCCCAGCTTTTCGCGAGTTGTGGAACAATTTTCAAAGTGTCTCTGTCATAGTAGACGAGACGTTCCGTTGTAAGTTCGAGTATGCCTCCGCCAAAAGTTTCGTAATCGGCCGCTGGGTCCATGTAGTCTACATCGCCAAACGTCGATAGTATGAATGTGTCAGGATGAGGCGCACTCGGGTCCTTGTACATTCCAAATGCCGCAGGCGTGGTTGGCCATTCAGCATACATTGGGTTGAAGTACCAGTTCTTCACCCAGTCCCTGTGACATTCGATCGTCATCGGTTCCACAGTCCAGATATATGGTGCGTCTGCAACGACCTGTCTCTCTATAGTCTTGTACAGTTCCACACGGTTCGCAGGATCCGCCTCTACAGCGGCATCCTCAATCCACTTGTTCACGGTATCATTATTGTAGCCGATCCTTATCGCGTATGTTCCGTATTTTCCATGGCAGAACGGAACCGCATAGTCGTCGGGGTCTGCATAATCAGGCGCCCATCCGACGAAGAATATGGGCAACTCTTTCGCTCTGATCTTCGCAAGGAATGTCGGCCAGTCTAGCTCCTGCACAGTTATCGAGATGCCAACGTTTAATTTCTCGATGCCGTCCTTCAGCAGCAACGATCCTTGCTTTCGCATCTCGTTCCCAGCGTTATAGTATATGGTAATGTGCAATCCGTCCACGTAGGCTCCTGCCTCTTTCGCCTTCAAAAAGTACTGTTTCGCCAATTCCGGGTTGTAGTTGAACTGGAAAATGTCCGTGTAGGGCAAAAGCGGCTGCGGAATCGGCCCTCTTCCTTGAATGCCGAAACCATTGTACACCTTGTCAATGAAGGTCTTGTAGTCGAATGCGTACTGCATGCCGTAGCGAAAGTCTTTGTTTGCAAAAGGTTGAGAGGTAACCATTGTCGGGGTTGAGTAGTAGTAACCTGTGGCTGCGAGTACAACTACGATTACCAAGATAATGGCTGCAATGATCTTCGTTCTAGAACCTTTGGGTTTCTCTGTCAATCTTGTTCAACACTCCTTAAATTGTCATTTTCTCTATCTCCTTCTCTATTGCGAACTAATAAGGCTAATTATGCGCGAGCAACATGCCTTGAAGGAGAGGGCGTGAACAAGATGAACGATTCTGGCGGCATACGGAACGGCCGTTGCGATACACGCAAGTTTCATTCCTCTATTCTACTGACCTGGAAAACGGAACGGCCAACCCGTCTCATGGTCTACGTCTTAGTGGCAACAAGTCTGGTTGACATAGCTTTTACCTTTTTGCTTGTGAACCGATTGGGTACCATGGGGGAGGCAAATCCGGTGATAAGGCAGCTATTCGAACTAAATATGGCGCCACTCTGGGCGTTCATCGCGATTCCCGCGTCTTTCCTCTGCGGCGCAGTTTTGGGCTCAGGCTGCATTCTTCTAGCAAGCAAAGGGAGAACGGTATCCGCTGTCCTATTCTCAACCGCGATCGCATTAAGAATGGCGATGAACTTCTATGAGGTAGTCCTCTACTACGGCCTTGAGCAGCTTGATGTTCTTCTCTTGCCTATCAGCTTCATCGCGTTCATTCTAACATGGAATATGCTTAGCAGAACAAGAAGCTGTCAAGGTGCCAGCGTCTTACGGATATCGACAATAAAGTCTTCACGTCACGGAAGAAGATGGACTGTCGCAATGCTGGTGGCAGCTCTCGTTCTTGTCCCATTGGCAACACTTGCTTTTCTTCAAATTATCATGAACGTTTCAGGTGTTGAGAATCTACCAAGGTGGCTTCGCTCATTGGGAGTTGTTACTGAGCTGCAAGGAAAACTCTTCCTAGTCGGGCTCGTCGCGATAGTCGTAATGATTCTGGGCATGGTGTACGCCGTGACTACTCTCTTCGAAATTCTCGGTAAACGAGAGAAGTAGATAGGACCGCAAGCAAAGAGCAATTCGATATAGAGGCTTGAGAAGATAGTCGAACTCTAGGCAGAGACCACAGCTATCCTTTTTGCTCTTTTGACTCTGAGCCTAATCCAACTTTTGAGCGTTCTGTCGGGAGCCCAATCGCTTCCGAGGTGGCTTAGAAGCTTGGGAATAGTGACGGCTATTCAGGCTCAACTGTTTCTCGCCAGTTTCACTCTTATAATAATCATGCTTATAGTTTTGTTCTACGCGTTCTCATCCATCTTCGAGATTTTGGCTGAAAGAAGGCGAGAATAGCAGCTAGATAGAAGCTGCCAGAAAATTGTGGTCGGCCTCCATCTAGCCTGCTTATCGCTCTACTCTATCTTCGTTCATCATGGTCGGCTACGCCATCGATGAAATCTTCAATCCCAAATTCAGAATAGAGCTAAGCGATCGGGTTGCTCTATCACAAGGTCAAGACCTTTCTACCAGAATCTCCTTCTAAGAGCAGTCTTCTCCTCCTCAATAATCAACTCGAACAGTCGGTCAGAGACCCTTTTCTCCCGCCTGAGAATGGCATGAGCGTCTTCGACAGTTAGCCGTCTCCCTGAGAGAACGTAGGCAGCTACCCTACCGTACTTCTCCATTAGTCGAGCTGTGTCCTCAGCCCTCTCTAAAACGTCTCTTTCCCTTGCTGAAAGACCTCTTTCTTTCTTAGCGATTATTTTGGCCAATTCTTCCACCGACTGATTGAGTACGGCCACAGCTTTAGAGCCGCATTTGGGGCAAGCGAATTTTTCAGGGAGATCCTTCATCCTGATCATCTCCACGAACTCTCGGCAGGAGATGCACAGGAAGGTCTTAACCTCATTCAAGATTCTAACTCTGGCAGATTCAAGAAGGATACGCTTCATCTTCTCGGGCGGAATCAAGTCGGTCTTCCGGCTGATCCTTTCTATGCCGATCCGTGCAATCGGAGTTGCTTCACGTACAGTCTTCAGAACAGCGATCTTGGTAGAACCGTCTCGAATCTCTTCAAGAATCTTAATTGTATTCAGAAGATCCAAGTCCTTCTCAAGCGTCTCCTTCAATGCTTCATCCAGTATAACTGTTCCTTCAAAACTCTTCATCAATTGACGTAGGCTCACGTTACTGAAATCGACCCATCTAGATATCGCTCCAAACCTTCTTGCGACATGGACCATTCTTCGCTTGAAAAGCCCGGTCTTCATAGAGGCCTTTGAGATCATTTCACGTACATCCATTCTTGGAAGTCTCGCAAGAAGGTTTGCGATTGTCTGGCTATCTGCTGCACCCATCGTTTGAATCACAATCCTGTAGGGGTCTTGTTGAATTCCAACCGTATACCCGGTTTCCTCTGAGAGGACATGCCCTAGCAATCTAGCGAGAGTTCTATTCACAAGTGTTCCGAAATGTGCACCTATAACAACGAATTCTTCCCAATCTTCAATTGTGATAGTCTTGTCGCTTGGAACATCTTGCCCTTTGTCAACCTGCTCGAAGGTCTCACGGAGGGCGAGCATAATCGTCTCAGTATCAGCTGGATACCTCTCAGCCAGCTCAGATGCAATCTTTTCCGCATCCTTATTCCTCTTGTACTCTTCACCAGCATGGCCCCTAATCCAGCCTACTTCTCGAGCTATTTCGAAAGGTACAGGAATCTCCTCGCCAACCCAGCTCGGTATGGCACCTGTAGGATCCACGATTGGTTTAACGTAGATTTTGTCTCCACGGATGCTCATCATCTTCCACGGGCTTCCGCGAACAATGAATTTCATTCCAGGTTCACCGTACTCTGCGACGAACGCTTCATCAAGAACTCCAACAGGGGCATCTTTAGACTCATCGATTACGAGATACTGTTTCTCGTCTGGGATCATCGAGAGTTTCTCGAAGTAGTATCCGTACATCTCCTTCATTCTTTGAGGTCTAAGTACAACCTTATCCTCAAATGACGCCCAAGCCAGCCTCGGATACCTTGAATGCATATACTTGATAACAGCGACCAAGTCTTGCTCAGTTAGATCTCTGTAGGGATAAGCCTTTCTGAATAATTCAGCGATCTCTAAGAAATACCATCGTCTTCTTTGAGTCAAGAGACCAACAATCTGATGAGACAATGCATCGAACGGCTTGTCAGGAACCGAGACCGGCTCCAAATCTTCCTCATAAGCTCTTCTAGCGATTACAGCGGCTTCAAGAGTATCGTCAGAGTCCATTGCGATAATAACACCATCAGCCATCCGCCCTATCCTATGGCCGCTCCTTCCAACTCGCTGGATAAGGCGGGTCACTTGTCTTGGGCTCATATACTGTATGACGAAATCTATCCTCCCGACGTCTATTCCAAGTTCCAAGGATGATGTACAGACCAGTCCTTTCAGCTCCCCCTCTTTGAAGCCTCTCTCTGCTGTTATCCGAGCGGGCTTCGCTAGAGAGCCATGATGAATAGATATGGGAAAATCTACATCCCAAACCTTGAATCTACTTGCGAGGACTTCAGCTATAGCCCTAGTATTGGTGAAAAGTAGGATGGATTCATGGGTCTTTATTAGATCACGCATAATTCTAAGTCTAGCAGCAACCTCCGGGTGCGTGTAAAGAGCCGAGGAAAGCTCATAGTCGCTGGAGGAAGGTTGAGGAAACAGTATTTTAAGACGCATCTTGCGCGCAATAGGGACCTTCACAACCTCTGCCTTTCTGCCGAATCCCACTAGGAACTTCGCCACCGTTTCCGGAGTTCCTATTGTAGCTGACAGCCCTATGATTTGGAAATCCTTCATCGTCACCCATCTAAGTCTCTCTAGAGCAAGTGAGAGTTGGCTGCCTCTCTTATCTTCAGCAAGCTCATGAATCTCATCAACTATTACGTAGCGGACTTCGCGTAGATGACGTTTCATAACCCTTCCTGGTAAAATTGCCTGCAAAGTTTCGGGAGTTGTTATCAACATATCAGGAGGGCTCTTTGCCTGTCTACCTCGTTCAGCTACCTCGGTGTCACCGTGCCTCACAGCAATCTTAACATCAAGCCTCTTACACCACCACTCAAGACGCTCAAGCAGGTCTCTGTTTAGAGCTCTCAAAGGTGTAATGTACAGTATCTTGATGCCTAACGATCGTTCTTCACCACTAATGAACGTGCTCAAGACCGGGAGAATCGCTGCCTCGGTCTTTCCCGTGGCTGTAGGCGCTATCAAAAGCACGTTCTTTCCTTGAATGATTAGCGGAATCGCTTTCTGTTGAGCTTCAGTAGGTGAAGAGAATCCATGCTCCTTCACGGCTTCTCTTATCGGCTTCGCAAGCAAGGAAAACGCGTTGCTCTTCTTGTGAGGCATTGATCGGTGCCAGCAGTAAAAAAGAAAATGGTCCTACATAAAAACTTGGTATGAAAACGGTTCAGCAATAGCATAGAAGGCTTAAATCTCGATTTGTCAATTCTAGCTTTGATTCGGGTGAAGAAAACGCGTGCAAATTGAGTCTCTGCTATTATCACTGGTATCAATCGCGGTTATGGAATTCGGCGACAAGACTCAACTGGGAGTGCTCACGCTCTCGGCAAGGTACAAGTTGAGGGCGCCCATTTTCCTAGGAGCGATGGCTGCATTCGCTATCGTATGTACACTTGGCGTCGCTATCGGCGAAGCACTATTGAGCGTACTACCTGTCTGGCTTCTATCAAAGATTTCCGGAGTTGTCTTCCTAGCGCTAGGCTTGTTAATGCTGAAAGAACTTGAGAAAGAGCAAGCAAGTTCCATGATAGGACAGAGGAGAGGCCCTTTCGCTTCCGCATTTCTCATGATATTCGTATCTGAGTTTGGAGATAAGACTCAAATTGCGATGATAACGTTGGCGGCGAAGTTTGGGTCACCGTTTGAAGTCTTAATTGGAGCGCTATTGGCGTTGGGGGCTATAACAGCGCTAGGAACGCTGGTTGGAGAGAGAATAGCTAGAATCGTGTCCATCAAGATTATCAGAAAGACTGCTGCAGCAATCTTCGTAGCAATCGGGTTGCTTACCCTAGCGAGCGTAATTTAAGCATAAGAGCGACGAGTTGTTATACGGCTTTTTCAAGATTCATCTTTCTGGAATTATGGAACGGTTGAAAAGAGCTTCCGAAAGAGATCGATATTCGCAAGTCGAAATCGTGGAGATCGTATGCCAGGTCTTGTTTTCAATCTTGATCGCAGCTTTGACGGAATTAACTGGAAAAACGTAAAAAGCATACGGCCGTTCTATTGTAGTTCGTTTCCAATAGTTGTCGGAGAGGTCTCGTTGACCTATGTCGAGGCTCCATCGCTCCATACACGCTACTACAGCACTCTGCTTCATTGGACTCGCAGTTGATGCAATCTCAGCCACAGTTCTCGGCCCAGCCTTGCCCTTCATTGGTAGAGAATTCCAGCTGACGCTATCGATGATGGGTGCGCTTGCCGGAGCTTGGAATCTTGGGTACTTGTTTACAGTGCTGGGAGGTTCACTATCGGATCGATGTGGAGAGATCGCTGTATTGACGGTGAGCTTTGTTCTCCTTTCTGTTTCGATCGGGCATGTAACGGTGGCTAACACCTATCTTATCTGCTATGCGTTGCTTATCGTCGCGGGCGTCGGAGGAGCTTTCATTGAAGCCTCGGTGAATCCGCTCGTCTCAAACATGTATCCCGAGAAACGCGGTATGGCTCTTAACATACTCCATGTATTCTGGGGAGTAGGCGCCTTTATTGGACCCGCTTTGGCAGGACTGACTATTTCAGTTCTTCAGAATTGGCGTATAGTTTACTCAATCGCTGCTGCGCTGTATATTCCGCTAATCCTAGTATCTATTCGTCTTCTCAAGAGAAAGAATGTTGAACCAAGTGCTGCTCATAGAAGAGAGACCAATAGTACAAGCATCGGCTTTCGTGTATTGAAGTCGAGAGTCTTAGTCCTCTTGACGTTTGCCGGATTCTTCTATCTTGGATCTGAGTTAGGCGTTAATGCTTGGCTTCCAAGCTTTCTTATGGTGACAAAAAATTTTCCATTAACTCTCGCCAGTTTCTCGACAAGCCTGTTTTGGGCTTCAATTGGATTTGGCCGATTTATTCTCGCAGGGGCAGTCGATAGAGTCGGGTACCGAAAGACGATGCTTACATGCTCATTGTTAGGAGCCCTGTCGATATCTCTTGGAACAATATTAGAGGATTCTACTGCAATAATCGTATTCTGGTTTATTGCAGGCTTCTCTTTGGCCCCTATCCTTCCAACCGTCTTGGCATGGGCTAGTAGCATGTTTCCTGAAAGCGCTGGGGTGGCTTCGGGAGCGATCTTCAGTATTGGAATAACTGGAGCTGTCTTGTCACCTTGGATCGTAGGTGTTGCGTCTGAGCGAGCGTCGTTCCAGTCGGGCATGGTTTACTTGGCGTTCTCAACTCTCATGATCGCTTTTTGCTGCATTGCCATCAAAGAAAGAAGCATGAGGTCTGTCTCAAGCCTAATGAAGCCATATTGAACAAAACGTGGGAAACACATTCAAATCGATGCCAAAAGATTAAATAACCGCCATTTCTGACATATCGAGAAATATCAAAAAAATTAACTTCTATCAAGGTTCATAACCATATGGAGTTTGAGGCTTGTGAGCAAGGATCTCGACAAGATGTGGAGGGAGCGTATCGTCAAAGGCAACTTAGACCTGATCATACTGCGTCTTCTTAAAGTGAGGCCGAGATGGGGATACGAAATAAACATGGGAATAAGAGACAGATTCAAGGTCTATCTGAGTGCCGGAACACTCTATCCTCTTCTTCATTCCTTGGAGGATAGAGGCTACCTTGAAGGTATCTGGGAATCAGAGAAAGGCAGAGGAAGAAGGATCTATAAGATAACGCAACGCGGCGAAGAATTTCTCGCAGCTGGAGAGAAAGCCTCAGAAGATCTTCTTAGGAGGATTCAACTTGAAGCTGACGCGGAAAGCCTCCTCTCTAAAGGTTGAATACTCAATTCCCTAAACTTGGATATGATGATGCAATTCTCAATGTCTATCCTTCGGAGAACTAATTGATGGATAGCAAAGAAAAACATAGACCTCTCAACTTTATCAGAAAGAACGAGGTAGCGAAGACCGCTCTACTCATCGTCCTCTTAATCTTCATATCGTACGGATCATGGAGCGCTTTGAAATTCGCTTTACACACTGAATATCCAGTCTTAGTCGTCGTTTCGGGAAGTATGGTGCCGACTTTGGAGAGAGGCGATTTGATCGTCGTCCGCGGGGTCGACCCAGGAGAAATAACTGTCGGCACGATCATAGTCTTCCATAGTCCAAGAGACTATGAAACACTGATCGTACATAGGGTATACGGACTTGAACAAAAAGATGATGAAATCTATTTCAGTACAAAGGGCGATTACAATCCGCGGCCAGATGACTGGATGATACCTGAGAATTACGTGGTAGGCGTGTTTATCGCAAGAATACCCTATGTCGGAGTTATCGTTATGAGATTGCGAGAGCCATTCGGAATTAGCGTAATCGTTATTTTGATACTCGTCCTTGTCATCTACATGTTCATCGAAGCCGGAGCCAAGCAACGTAAAGAGAAGTCAGCAGAGCTTCAAGAGAAGCTTGCACTTTGGCAAGCATTATATAAATGAACTTATATACCCCCCTCTCGTTCTAGGGCTCTATCCGCATACAAAGGATGGCTGAACTTGCCTAAGAAGAAGGCTTTCATCAATATAGAGAATGTCGTCGCGTCAGCAACTTTGAGGCAGAATATCGATCTGAACTCAATAGTGAGACTATTTCCTGGAGTTGAATACAGGCCTGAACAGTTTCCAGGTTTGGTTTATCGCCTAAAGAAGCCTAAGACGGCGACTCTGATATTCAGCTCAGGGAAGATGGTATGTACAGGTGCGAAGTCGGAGAGGCAAGCTAAGAAAGCAGTGATGAAAGTTATCGATGAGTTGAAGAAGAACGGCATAGTTATCGTGGGAAAGCCGGATATTCAGATTCAGAATATAGTAGCTTCCGCGGGTCTTGGAGGCTATATAGATCTCGAAAAGTCCACGTACTCCCTAAAGAGGACTATGTATGAGCCTGAACAGTTTCCAGGGTTAATATATAGAATGGACGACCCGAAAGTGGTAATACTCCTTTTCGCAAGTGGGAAGCTTGTATGCACAGGCGCCAAGAAGGAGACTGAAGTCCACAGAGCTGTCAACAAACTTCAAGAGACACTTGAAACTAAAAGCCTCATCTACTACGAATAGTTGGCGCGAAAGCTACTTCACGAACCGTATCCGCCTTCGCGAAATCCGCGAGCAATTGATTCCAACTCCTCTGATTGTAGATGCATCCGACATCAGGCGCGGTGAGGTCTTCAAAATAGTGCAGAGAACGGGCTCGGCACCCTCCGCAGACGCGTTTATATTTGCAGTCGCTACAGGCTCCCTTAAGCCCATCTCTGTTTCTGAAAGCGCTGAAGATTCGGTTCTTATCCCAAATCTCTAGAAATCTCTGTTCACGAAGGTTTCCGACCACAAACTGGGGAATGAAGACGCAAGGTGTGACATCTCCATTCGGCTCGACAGCGCAGTATAATCTCCCCGACCCGCGGCCTCCGATGAATTTAGCTAAGGTCTGAGTCCCCCATTTGTGTCCAGAGCCCACATAGAAATGAGTAGGCGCAACCGCATGTCCTTCAGACTCTTGGAGAACAACCCTTGCGTACTGAGGAGCTGTCGATAAAACCTCTATCCCAGATGTTTTCGATTTCTTATAGAGAAGCTTCAGCAGCCCCTCTCTTTCTGAAGGGGAGAGGTCAAGGTTCGCTATCTCCTTTCCTCTGCCTGCAGGAATAAAGTTAAAATGGATGAAACGACTAACGTCGATGTGCTTCGCAAGATCTATCAAATCAGATACATCACCGAGGTTCAACTTCGTAACAGTCGTCGCCGTAGCAGTGTATAGTCCCTCTTGAACAGAATTCCTAATTCCTTCTACAGCTCTCTGCCAAGCCCCTAGAACACCTCGAAATTTGTCATTTACGTCCGGCCTGATGAAATCTAGGCTAACTTCAACATGACCAATGTCAGCTTCCTTGAGGCGATGTGCCATAGCTTTCGTAATTAGAGTACCGTTCGCAGCAACGGCAGCATGCATCTCTCTCCGTCTGATTTCTTTCACCACTGAAAAGAAGTCTGGATGCATCAACGGCTCTCCTCCAGAGAAGGCGATTGATACGACTCCAGCATCCGCTAGCTCGTTCACGACCTTAAGCTTCTCTTTAAGTGTCAGTTCATCGGGCGCCGGTAGGCCAGCGCGTTGATAGCAATGCTTGCATCTTAAATTGCATAGGTTGGTAAAGTTCCAGACGACTAGAAACGGCGCTTTGAGTAGCTGTGGCTTTGTTATCCCGTATATGGCGATACCGAAGAGGACACTAGCCACGCCCCTGTGAACAATAGGGTCTCCAAGATACTCTCTAAGTTCATCTACGTCTGCGCGAAATGCTTTGCATCCACCTGAGAGAATTGTCCCAATCAGCCATGCATACAAGCGATCGCCCAATGTACCCGCTTGCTTCTTTTGAGCGAAGGATGCCTAGGCGGATTCGAGTCGAGACCTACTCGAGTATTTCGCTCCGTGCCGGCTCTCACGATAGCCTTCGAGAGGGGATTAGCCATCCCCAGTTTCAACAACCTCAAGGTGTCAACGAGCATTCATAAACACCTTGCCGACAAATCGACCCGGCGGGTCGCCATTCAGAAGTAAATTTCGTATTCAACCAATATTTTTCGAGACTATGTAGGTTTCAGCGTATATTTAGGTTTGTCTTTTCCAGTTCGACGACTAGCAAGAATTTCTCAAGCCGATAAGGATACTAGAGGGTGGAATCTAACGACTTCATGCCTATTGAGAAACCGCGGTTCGACGATGATGGATCGAGAAGGTTTAAAGCCAAGTTGATTCGAACCTAGAGAGATTAACGTCTAGGAAAGAGGCGCTCTGAATGCTGAGAGCAATGAAAGTTTTCATTCTGAGCACCATGGTACTATTTGTTCCGGTTGCTATAGCGAGCTCCTCCTCGATGCGAGTCTCCGGCGGATTGTCCGGTGAACAACAGATTGGAACGACTGTCTACTACGTGTTTCATTTCCAAAACGATGGAGAAAGTGAAGCGACTGTGAGAGTAGAGCCGACAGAGAGCTATCTCACTTTTCAATATATTCCGGTTACAGGGAGCTACTATATAGTGAACAAGACGGACATGGTTACAGCGTTCTTTGTAGACTTCAAGATCGATGGTTCAAGTACCGACTGGAATACCCTAGTCGAAGAAGGGTTTATTCTGGAATCAAAAAAACCCTTGGATCTACAGTTGGGTTTCCGCATTCCAGAAAGTTTCAGGCTTATCCCATCTCATTTGGAATACAGGTTTTATGGCGGAGAAAAACTCTTGATGCGTCTCGCCTTCAAGTACAACGGAAATCTTGGCTTCCACGACTCTTCTCTCAAGGTCAAGGCGCCTGAGCCGAAGTTCGATGTTGCAATATCTCCGAAAACTGATTTCAAGATAGACAAGGCAGCGGGAGACGGAATTGAGTTGACGGCAAACGTGAACGCTAGCATTGCTATGGTCTATGCCGTAGAATACGAATGGTCCTGTACAGGGGGTCTTCTGAATTCGACGAACACGAGAACAGTCAAATGGTCCGCAGCAGATCTGTCTGAAGGAAGCTACATCATAAGCTGTGAGGTCAAGGTTAAGTACTTCTATGAGAGTGGCGTGAAGACGATAGTTAAGAGCGCATTTGCAAATGTAGAAGTTATTTCGAGGTCTAATGTTTCGATGCAATTTCTTCCATTAGGTCTGGCAATCATTGTAGCCATTCTTCTCGTTGGATGCAAAGCATACCTGACACCCTCGGCAAGACCGGCTTGCGGCCGGTGAGAAAGAGGAAAAAAGCGTTCTCTTCTTTCAATTCTACCATAGATCGATTGAAACTCTTCAAGAGAATACTAATCCTTCTCCTAATGACGCTTCTCTATAGGCCGCATCTCTCTATCGTTTGCTACGTTTTGAAACTAGGTACGCCGCAAGGAGCACGCATAATGCTAGGGCCACGACTCCCAGAATTTCGTATTCCATCTGCAATATTAAGTTGCCAATCCATGCGAGAAGGAAGCACCTTGGAATCGATCCGAGCAATGTGAAGAAGGTAAAGGGCATCCACTTCATCCTTAGAATTCCTGCTGTTATTGAGAAGACTTTGTAGGGGACAAATGGGATGAGCCTGCTCAAAAGAACTGTCCAGTCTCCCCATCTATTGAACCATCGTTCAGCGCCTGAAAGTCTGCTTTCTTTGAGCAGTAGATACTTGCCGTATCTGTAAACTAAAGGTCTGCCGCCATATTTGCCAATAAGATATCCAATCCACGCTCCAATCGTTGATCCTGCCCCACCGAATATGGCTATTGATAGGGGATCGATCCCAGCCAGGCCGGCTGTTATTAAAACCGCTTCAGACGGAATGGGAATGACGCTCGATTCTAAAATCATTCCAATCAGGACGCCATAGGGGCCGAGTTCTGCGATGAGCGAAAGCACCATCTTGCCGAGATAGGTGAATGGATCCATTTTTCCGCGCGTCTCTACAGTTTTTCACTATTTCAGGCGTTAATATCTGATGCTATATGTAAATTCTCCGAGCAGTTCTCGCTCTGTCGCCGCTAGTGTCACTTGTACACTTCTGCCTCTGCCCATAGATATTCAAAGTAGTTTCTCGCAAATCTTGCCAGTCCAGGATGGTCAGCCCATATAGCCAGCGCAGCTGCTTCCTCCATATGTCCAGCAAGAACTAGCATAACTTCTTTCGAATCTGAGACTATCCCGCCGCCGAACATTTGATCCCTAACCCTAATCTCACCGATTCCAAAGAAATCTTTCAACGTATCTATGTTCGCAGCTCGCGTAGTCATCAGCGAAATCTTGACGCCTCTTTCCTTTAGACGGGTCAATGGCACGGATAGTATCTTTGTGGCCTGTAAGGGGATTTCGGGCACAGCGATAAGAATTTCCTTTCTAGATCTTTCAAGCATCTCCTGTATCTTCGAGAGAACATTGTATTGGCCTCGTACGATCCAGATGTCAGGCCTTTCGTGAACCTCTTTCTTTTCATAGATTGGCTGTAGCTCGCTAAGTATCTGCGATTCATTTCGGCTGAAAGTGTCTTCAAGTCGCAATTTGATCGCGTCGAGAGCGACGGATGGGGGCTTTGGATAATATTTTGATGGCCTCCCCCGTTCAGCCTCGATCCAACCTTTGCTTTCAAGACTTCCGAGAACCTCGTAGATTTTTGAGTATGGAACATGGGCGCTTTGGCTTATCCGACCTGCAGGCATCGGGCCTAGCTCTAGTAGAGAGGTGTAAGCTTGAGCCTCATAGTTCGTTAATCCAAGTTCCCACATAGCTCTTTTCGTTTTCTCGCTGACGCTCATTCCGCTTCTACCACTTTTCACCAGATGATTAGTGCGAAAATATTCTTATACGGGCATCCTCGAACTTAAACAATACCTACGACCATCAGTGGTGTAAAAGCAGTTGACTAGATTCTTGCAGAAGACTGAGAGCCTCTGCCCAGAATGCCTCAAGATACTTCCCGCGGAAATCTTCGAGAGAGACAGTAAGGTTTGGATCAAAAGGGTGTGCTCAGATCACGGCATGATCGAGGAATTGTACTGGGGCTCCTTTGAGATGTACGAGAAAGCTAGAAAATTCGCACACGATGGGAAGGGGATCGAGAACCCGTACATCCTCAAGGATAACCCTGTATGCCCGAAGGATTGCGGCTTATGTAGAATACATATGTCCCATTCTGCGCTGACGAATATCGTCGTCACAAATCGGTGCGACTTGAACTGTTGGTACTGCTTCTTTTTCGCTGAGAAGGCAGGCTACGTCTATGAGCCCAGCTTGAAGCAACTAAGAGAGATGTTCCGGATGATCAGAGCTGAGAGGCCAGTGCCCTGTAATGCAATACAGTTGACTGGAGGGGAACCTTGCTTAAGAGACGATATAGTGGAGATAATCAAGATAGCTAGAGAGGAGGAGATCGACCACGTCCAACTCAACACTGACGGGATAAGACTTGCTATCAGCCCGGATCTCGTTAGGCAAGTTAGAGAAGCGGGTGTGAACACGATCTACTTAAGCTTCGACGGTGTCACCGAGAAGACAAACCCGAAGAACCATAGGGAGATTCCTGCGATCTTGGAAAACTGCAGGAGTGCAAGCGTCGGCATAGTTCTAGTTCCAACAGTAATCAAGACGATTAATGATCATGAAGTTGGGGAAATCGTCAGGTTTTCTTCTAAGAACATAGACGTAATAAGAGGAATAAACTACCAGCCTGTGTCGCTCGTAGGAAGGATGCCTCAAGCTGAGAGAGAAAGATTCCGTATTACTATACCTGAGACTATTCAAAGGATTGAGGAACAGACTGGAGGCGAAATAGCGAAGGAGGATTTCTATCCTGTTCCATCGATTGTCCCTTTCGGTCACTTCGTTGAGGCACTGACAGGCGAGGTTGAGTACGAGTTGTCTGCGCACTTCGCTTGCGGTATGGCTACCTACGTCTTCAAGGACAAAGACAGGTTAATACCGATAACTCGTTTCGTAGATGTGGAAGGACTGCTAGAGTACCTTGAAGAAAAAGCGCAGGAGCTGAAGTCAGGCAAGAGCAGGTACGTGGTCGGAGCAAAGCTTCTCTACAAACTAGGAAGTTTCATCGATAAAAAGAAGCAGCCGAAATGGCTCAGCCTCTCGAAGATAATCTCGAATGCACTTTTGAAACATGATTATCAGGCTCTGGGCGTATTTCATCACAAGTCTCTCTTCATAGGTATGATGCATTTTCAAGACTTGTACAACTATGATGTCGAGAGGGTCAAGAGATGCGACATTCACTACGCTACGCCGGACGGCAGAATAATCCCGTTCTGCGCATTCAATGTAATTCCGGAATGGTATAGAGACAAGATCCAGAGAGAATACGGGGTCTCGGTGGAGGAGTGGGAGAAAAAGACTGGTAAGAAACTTGCTAATGACTTCTACAGGAGAATGCCCGCTCCACCAGAAACCTTAGGAAAGAGGTAGACGGGTAAGAAATCGACATCAATCCTCCTACCGGCTAATCTCCCGACCCAAGGAAGCGGTCATGAGCGTCTAGAGAGAAGCCCTCTTCAGAGAGGTAGAAGACTTGCTCCTCAATGCTAGCAATGAGTCTCTCAGGATCATGGTTCGATTACCAAGATCATAAGACCTAGGGTTGTTGACCGCAATCGAGTTGCTCCGACACGACCGAAGTACATGTCATCTAGCAATCGAAACGCGAAAAACAATCCTTTAATTTGCTCTCTCCAAATTGAATACTCAAGGCGATTGTATGCCTTCTGCTTTCGTGATGATTAACACAGAGGTTGGAGCTGAAAAGGAAGTATTGGAGCGATTGAGGAAGCTTACCGACATTAAAGAGTCCTACGCCGTTTTCGGGATCTACGACATCGTTGCGAAGATTGAAGCTGACTCGATGGAGAAATTGAAAGAAATAATCGATTGGCGTATAAGACGTCTTGACAGGGTCAGGTCTACTCTAACGATGATCGTGACAGAGTCCAAGCATTGATAACTCAATCCTTTCTGAGACCATGCGAAGTTCCCCTTCCTTGCAAGCTTAGAGAATGAGTTTCCAACTTAGTTTCCAGATTCTCAGTTCTCTCTCGAAACCTCAACGACGTAGTCTAGACAGAACCTCGAATTTAGACCCATATTCACCAATAAACTCAAAATATCTGACACGCTATGTGTACATATTGATTCATGAATTAGGCCTATTGAGGTGAGCAAGTTGGCTGTAACTCTTTCAGATCTCTATTTGATGAATCTGTTAGTGACGCTCGGCATGTTCCTAGTTTTGACACTTAGAGCTTGGATAGAATTGAAGAACTACAACATCATGTGGAAAGAGATCAGAAGACGAAGTACGAATGAAGTTGTGAATAGAATACTCAGAGCTGAAAGAGAGCTCTTCACAAAAGTTGAGGGTGGAACAGAACTATACGATCTGCTCTGCAGAATGTTCGATGTCGAAGCAAAGTGATAGAGATCCGTGAGATCAGATAAATAGATGGCATGCAGCATAGTGGCCTTTTTCAATCTCTTTGAGTTGGGGCTCGTCTTGGCTGCATATTGCTTTAACGTGCGGGCATCTTGGATGAAATCTGCACCCGTTCGGCGGGTTGATCGGGCTGGGGATCTCTCCTTTGGGGATTATGCGCTCCAATTTCACCTTGGGATCTGGAACAGGGATTGAGGACAGCAGAGCCAACGTGTAAGGATGCAGTGGGCTCCCAAACACTTTCTCCTTCGGGCCTGTCTCCACGATCTTACCCAAGTACATGATGGCGATGCTGTGGCACATGTAGTTGGCCATGGCAAGATCGTGAGTTATGAAAAGATATGTTAGATCAAATTCCTTCTTTAACTCGAGCATCAACTCAAGGATCTGCGCCCTAACTGAAACGTCCACCATTGCGATCGGTTCATCCGCAACCACAAACTTGGGATTCAACACCAACGCTCTAGCAATGACCACTCGCTGCCTCTGTCCTCCGCTGAGCTGGTGCGGAAAACGATCATAGAAGTTACTCCACGGCTTCAGACCAACCCGCTCCAGTAACGCTCGCGTTTTCTCGGTCTGTTCACTTGGTGCGCCCATTCCTTGAAATGACAGCGCATGCTTTATCGCGTCACCAACTCTTATGCGTGGACATAGCGATGCCGTCGGATCTTGGAAGATCAGTTGCATGTTTCTCCGGAATCTTCGGAGCTCCTCTCCACGCAGCCTAGCAAGATCAAATCCGTTGAAAACGATTTTGCCGGAGGTAGGCTCTATCAGCTTGAGGCACAACCTTCCTGTCGTGCTCTTTCCAGAACCGCTTTCGCCAACAAGCCCAAGAATGTCGCCACGGTTCATCGAGAATGTGATGTCATCCACAGAATGTACGAAACTCTTCTGCGAAGTCAACAGCTTATCCAAGAAGCTCTTCTCAACCGGAAAGTACTTCTTCAGATTCATAACCGCAAGCATGCTGCCCAATGCTCTCTACCTCCTATCGTACAGATGGCAAGCAACCTCAGAGTTGCCGTGCTTCATGAGCAGTGGCTCCTCTTTCCTGCAACGGTCGAAGGCGAAAGAGCAGCGCGGATGGTAAAGGCAACCAGGCGGGGGCTCAGCTAGGTCTGGGGGTGCTCCAGGGATCCAAGAAAGGACTTGTCCCTTCTTAGTAATATTCGGAACAGAATTCAACAGCGCTTGCGTGTAAGGATGTAGGGGGTTTTCGAACAGCCCACGCGTCTCTCCGAGTTCAACAAGGCGTCCTGCATACATTACAGCCACTCGGTCTGCCGTTTCTGCTACAAGGCCGATATTATGTGTGATCAGAATCAACGTCAACTTGAGGCTTTCCTTGAGACGTTTTAAGAGTTCCACTATCTGAGCTTCAACGATGACATCGAGAGAGGTCGTCGGTTCGTCCGCGATTAGAAGACGCGGGTTGAGAGCGAGAGCCAATCCAATCATAACTCTCTGCCTCATGCCACCGCTGAACTGATGTGGAAAGTCATGAATCCTCTCGCGAGCTATCCCCAGACGCTCCAAGATATCTTGAGCCCGTTTAAGCGCGTCTTCACGACTAACCTTTGGTTCATGAGTCCGGATCATTTCGACGAAATGGTCTCCAATGTTCTTCACAGGATTGAGCGAGGTCATCGGATCTTGGAAGATGTACCCGACGCGTTTTCCTCTGACTCGACGAATTTCGTCTTCCGAGCAGTTGACTACATCAATCCCTTCTAAGGCGACGCTTCCGCTGACGATTCTTCCAGGGGATGGTACGAGCCGTATAGCCGATAGGCCAAGCGTCGATTTGCCACACCCTGATTCTCCGACAAGACCAAGCGTTTCTCCTTTTTCCACAGACAGGGAGACTCGATCAACGGCTTTCACGACAGCCTTGAGGGTGTAATACTCCACTACCAGAGATTGAATAGCAAGAAGTGGCAAGTTTTTTCTTCACCGTCCATGAATTCAGGAAGGCACTTCATAGTCTCCTTCAGCATTCATGAGTGACATGTAAATATCGGACCTCAGTGAAAATGCGATAGTTTGAATTCACTCCTTCAGTTTCGGATTGAGCAGTTCACTTAGACCCTCACCGGCTAATGCGAATCCCAAGGCGAGTATGACTATCATAAGGCCGGGGAACGTGATCACCCACCAGGCTCCGCTTGGCAATAATCTTCTGCCGTAGGTGAGATCCCATCCCCAGTCAGGAATGGAGACTGGTAAGCCAAGTCCAACGAAGGTCAGTCCGGCTGCTGTGAGAATCGCGTCGGCGAAGTTCACAGTCGCCACGGCTACGACCGATGGCAAAACGTTGGGCAGAATGTAGCGGAGCAACGTGCTCCGCGCCGGTGCCCCAAGCGTTTTTGCAGCCTCCACGTAGGGCAACTCCTTGATACTGAGCACTTGACTCCGCACTATTCTATAATAGGATGGTATGTAGACGACTGCGATGGAAAGGCTCATGTTTACGACTCCAGGTCCAAGCATAGCTGCTATGGCAATTGCAAGCACTAGTCCGGGGAAAGCATAGATGCTGTCCATGGCCAAGGAGGCAGACTTGTCAAATAAACCGCCAACATAGGAGGAAAGCAAGCCCACTGGGACGCCGACGACGAGACATACAAGTACTGACAGCACGGCAACCTGAAGCATGGTTGATCCTCCCCATATCAATCGGCTCAGCATGTCTTGTCCTAGGTGATTAGTTCCGAGAGGAAAACTCCGGGTTGGATATGCAAGCACAGGGCCCGCAGCAATCTCGTTTGGGTCGTGGGGGGAAATCCAAGGGGCCGCTGCGGTCATCAGCACAACTGCGGAAACCATTGCAAGGCCTATGATCGTTATCCACCCGGCTATCCCTCTTTTTCTCAGGGATGCCAACCGAGGGAAAAACTGAACAATGATTCTTCCACGCGTTTCAGTGTAGGTCATCATCACACCCGCTAGAATCTTATCCTCGGATCGAGGTAAGCGTACAGAATGTCCACGATCAAACTCACAAGGGCAACTAGCAAGCCAAAGAAGACTATAGTCCCTTGGATCGCTGTGTAGTCTCTAAAAGCAATCCTATCAACGAGGTACCTTCCTAACCCTGGCCAAGAGAAAGTCGTTTCCGTCAGGATGGCGCCCGCCAACAAGGCTGCGAACTGCAGGCCCATCATTGTTAGAATCGGAAGGAATGCATTTCTCAAGGCATAGCCGTAGAGGACAGCTCGCTCGCTCAATCCTCTCGCTCTAGCTGCTGTCACAAAGTCAAGTCGGAGCGTTTCGAGCATGTTGCTTCTCGTCAGCCTAACGAATATCCCCGACAGAACGATTCCAAGCGTCAGCGATGGAAGGAGTAGATAGCGAAGAGTCTCAACAAATTTTGGGAGATTTCCTTCAAGAAGGCTGTCGACAGTGTAAAGACCCGTCGACATTTGGAAATCTCCGGCATTAAGCCCGCGCGGCTCCATTCCCGGAGAGATTCGACCGCCAGTGGGAAACAGATGTAGGCCTATCCCGAAGATCAATTGGAAGACCATTCCTAGGAAAAAAACGGGTATCGCGTAGGAAACTATTCCAAAGATTCTGATCGAATGATCTTCAATCGAGTTGTACGAGCGAGATGCTCTTGCACCTAGGAAGACGCCGAGCAGGGTCGCGACTGCCATGGAAAAGATGCTCAACTCTAGAGTTGCTGGGAAGGCGGAGAAAATCTGTTGACCCACTGATGAGAAATCTGCCATCGATTTGCCGAGGTCTCCCTGCAGTAGGCCTCTGAGGTAGTCAAGGTACTGCTGTTCTAAGGGTTTGTCTAGACCAAGCTGACGTCGGAACTCCTCGATCATCGCCGGGGTGGCTTTTTTCTCGAAGTGTACGAGAACTGGATCTCCGGGTAGAATTCGAATTATAACAAACACGAGTGTCAGCAGTAGCATGATCATCGGGATCGTGAGAAGAATTCTACTTACGATGTAGGAACGAAGTGCCATAAAAAAGGGGGTGTCGCGGCTGAAGTTAAGTCTTACTGTTCTTTTGTTGCAAACAGAAGATTATACCTGAAGATCATCGAGATGTCGAGGACAACTCCTCCAACGTCCGGCTTACTAACCGCCCAATTTGATGCCTGGAACAGCGGAATCAGCGGTGAGTCCTCTACTAGAAGATCTTGGATGCTCGCCATCAGCTGCGCTCTTTTCTCTGGATCAAGGGTAGCTCTCTGTTGCTCGACCAAGGAGTCCATCTTAGAGGAGTTGTAATTATAGTGGATCCACGAGGAGCCGCTAGAATGTAAGAATGGGAAGAGGTAGTTGTCTGAATCGACGTAGTCGGGATACCATCCGAGAACAAAGAGCTGCATGCTTTCCGCTCTCATGTTCGTTCTGTATGTCGGCCAGTCGACTCCGTGGACATTCACCTGTATTACACCGCTCTTTTCCAGAGACGACTTCAGAACGTTAGCGATCTCTGGACTCGACTGATAGTGCCCTGAGGTCTCATACCACAGATCCAAGACCAGTTTTTTGCTTTCGCTATAGCCAACCGCAGCCAGTGTAGTCTTCGTATAGGTGTAGTTTGCGTCTCCAAGTTTCTTAAAGACGTCGGAGTGGTAAGCCATGCCGTTGGGTATCATGCTATAGAGTGGAGTCGCTTGACCGAGGAATACTACGTCAGTCAACGGTTTCCTGTCTACTGCAGCTGCAATTGCTCTCCGGACTCTTGGATCATCCAAGGGTTCAATGCGTTCCTGGATTACGAGGTACTGAATGAATTGACTAGGCCCTTGCCACACCTTGAGTTGGGGCTTCTGTTGCAAGCTCTGTATATCGGTCGGGGCCAAATGCCGATACGCTAGGTCTACCTCTCCTGCTTCTATCGCCAATCGGAGCGCTGTTGCATCGCTGTAGAACCTAAGTACTATGTGCTTCGTCTTAGGATATCCGGCGGCTGCATTCCAGTAGTTCGGATTCGCGTCGAACCTCATTTCTTGGTCTTTTCCGCCAACGCGCGTCCAAGAGGTCAGCACGTATGGTCCGAGATCCATGGGACTGCTTGCCCGCGCGTCTCCCTCGGTGTAGTTTATCCTGAAGAATTGCATCGGGGCAAATCTCGGATTGACTATGTAGGAAGGAGCCGCCGCCATCAGCTGCCCGAAGAACCCGCAGGCATACTTCAGGTTGAACTTGACCTGGTAGTTGCTGACAACTTCGATACTGCTAATTATGGAATCATATCCTATTCCCACGAAAGCACCGTCAGGATTTGCGATCTTCATTCCTCTCTCAAAGCTGTACTTGACATCTTCCGCTGTGAACTCTACCCCGTCACTAAACATCACGCCCTTCCTAAGGTTGAACGTCCACGTCAGTCCGTCGCTGCTGGCAGACCAGCTCTCTGCCAGAGCTGGAACCAAGTCCTTCGGACCAGCGGCGGAACCAGGGTTGATGTCTATAAGTGGAGATCCCGTGGTTTGAATGACCTCCCAGCCGAAGAAGTCGTATGCGTCGGATGGATCAATGCTTGACTGGACAGAGTCCGTCGTTCCCACGATCAATGTGTCTTTGAGCGCCGTCGTAGCGGCCTGTGTTAAAGTCGTCGTAACGGTCTGCGTCAAAGTCACCGTCCTTTCTGCACTTGGAGGAGGAACAGTGCTTACACCAGCAAAGTAGCCTCCGACACCAGCCACCACTATTAAGATCACCAGAATACCCGCGACAGTATTCGAGACGCCTTTTTTTGTGCTCAAATCTATTTTCCTCTTTTTCAATAACTGAGTAAAATTGGTTCCGTCAAAATATAAAACTTTGTCAAAACTCCCTCTCAGTGTAAACAGGATGCTTGGCATTGATTTGTTTGCGATCGACGGTGTGTTCCAAGACGCTCTTACATTGTTTTCTTATGTTGAATCTTTCAGGTCGAACTAGAAACACATAAGAGCTTTGTCTTCCTAGATTCATGCGGTCGGTAGTTAGATTGGACACCGTAGACGACACGATCAAAGAACTCTTGTCCAAAGAACACGACGACGATTTTTCTAGAGCTTCATGTGACGTATTGAGAGCTCTTACGATTCTCGGAGGCCGTGCTTGGCATTCCGATCTTACAGACACTTTGATGGGCCTTTGGAGTATTCGAGCTTCTGAGATGCAGCAGACAGTTTCCCTCCGCGAACACTTGGATGATGCGATAAGGTTTCTGAATGAGAAACAGATCATAGTATCGGAGAAGAAACAGAGAGCTGACTTATCAGGAAGTCCAGTGGAGGAAATGCTTCACTCAAGCAAAGAGTACATTGGGCTCCTGAGGTATTTCGGCGGGGACAGAGAGGTGCTAAGATATACTCGGGAGACCTCTGGATAGCGTTTCTCACCGAAATTGATTTGAGCTGGGTCGTCTCAGCTAAATACCTTCAAGATCACATCTCACTCTTAACTCTGATAGATCACAGACGACCCGAGATTCTTCTTGAGACACACGAATAAAAACTAATCGTTGCCTACGTCATGAAATTGTCCAATCCAGCTTCCTTCGCCAGTTCAATCGCCCTACTCTTCTCTTCATGCTTTAGTCTACGCCTTAGCTCAGGGATTTCATGAGCTCTCCACTCAGGCCTATACTGAAACATAATATTGACTCTAACAGATTTTCCGAGATTGTCCGCGATCCAATGCGAAATGGGTTTCGTGCAGCATTCCAAGTGCTCAGGCAGTACCAGAACTCTTATGATCAACTCGCCATACTGTTTCGCCAATAAATGATTTCTGGTGCAAGCATCCCAGTATTTCGGCGCAGATGAGATCCGTTCAGCACAATCGCCAGGGCCATACTTGAAGTCAAGAAGGTACACGTCAGCAAACCCCGCGAGCAGTTTGGCTGTGGAATAGCTGTAGTAAGTATTGCTATTCCAGACGATCGGAACGTTGGTCGTGACATGACTGAACGTTTCAAGCCATTGTTGAAGCCAAGGGGTAGGTTCCCCTCCTACAAGGTTAGCATTGCGGCATCCACTTCTTCTCAATTCATCAACTACTTTCGCCAATTCTCTTGGCATGTAGATCTCGCCAGTCTCGAACCACTGGGATATTGTCCAGTTCTGGCAGTGCAAGCATCGTAGAGTACAACCACAAGTGAAAATAGTTCCAGAGGGCACGAGCTCCGGTTCTTCACCCATATGTTCGAAGTATGTGGAAACGCTAGCATATTGTCCGCATTTGCAGAATCCGAGTTGACCTGCGAGCCTATTCGGCCTGTCATAACGTTCGCACAATTCGCATCTCTGGATGATTTGCTTTGCGATCTCTCTCTTCAAGTCTAGAAATGACCTTTTTGGAGATTCCATTTTATCCAAATTGACCGTCTTGTCGTCCACCTTCTTCTCTAAAATGAAGTATTCATTTAGATTCTCTTCGTGGCTTTTCCATAGCTTATCAAGAGAGTCATCTTCGCAAAAACTTGCCTCTAGTTTCTTCGCGATCAAAAATTTCGCATTTCGTTTGCTCTGGAATACATCAAAATATCTTAGTAGGCTTCGCTTGCATCTTTCGTCTTTAAGTATCGAAGCTGCATCCGGTCGCATCAAAGTCCACATACAATTTCAATTCTGAGTTGAAGATCTCCTTTCTGATAAACATACCCTATGACTTTCTTCTGGTGCCTGTTGCTCAATCATCGCATTGTTCAGCACTTACGAAATCAGTTAAATATGAACAGAGGCAAACATATCTTGAGTTGAGATGCGAATGTCCTTTCAAGGATTCTGCTCAAAACGCTTTAAGATATTTCTGATTCTGCTAGTTCTTCTAGCCTGTTGGCCAGCGTTCTCCATGCCGAGTGTATATGCGCAACAGCCAGATCTAACCGTGTTTGGGATCGGAGTGTCACCGGCTTCTCCTAGAGCTGACGAAGCAATCCTCTTCTACGCAACCATACGAAATCAAGGCGATGCCACAGCGAACAATTTCTACATCACTATCTTCGTGGACTACGTTCAAATCACCGGGGGACCCTATTCCTTTAATGCCGGCGAGACTGAACAGCTGTACACACAACGTTTTACCATGTCTGAAGGCTATCATCAGGTAGTATGGGTCGTCGATTCGACCAACGTCGTAGCCGAATCAAATGAGAATAACAATCAAGCCGCCACAACTTTTTATGTCGCGCCAGCTCTTCCGAAAACCTACGTCTTCACGGTCCACGTCTCCGGCTTTCCCTCAACAGTTTCTACAAACGTCAAGGTTGACGGAACGCCTAGCGGAGCTCTTAAAGGAGGGGAATCTCAGACGTTTAAGTTTGCTATTGGCTCATCTCACACGATCTCTGTTGACGAATACGTCGCAGGAACCGAAGGTACGCGATACTATTGTTCGTCAAACACCTGGTCTTTCTCATCCGAGGGTTCCTACACTTTCAATTACATTGCCCAGCACTACTTGACTGTCGCTGTCAACCCTAGCGAATTGGCGACATTAAGCGGCGAGGGCTGGTATGACGGAGGGACCAGCGTAGCCACTGGCACGGCGACGCCTGTGATCCCGAGTGGGAGTGATACACAGTACGTCTTCAAGACTTGGCTGGTTGACGGAACCTCTAAACTGGGAAACCCAATAACCGTAGTCATGGATTCTCCGCATACGGTTACGGCAGAGTATAAGGCGCAGTACAAGTTGACAGTGAACTCGCAATATGGAGCCACTAGTGGGTCAGGCTGGTACGACGCTGGAAGCACAGCTGAATTCTCGGTGACCTCAAGCGTTCCTGAGAGTGGAATCATGGGAAGTCTGGGTGTAAAGTATCTCTTCAAGAGTTGGACAGGGGACTCCTCAGCGACGACGCCTCAGGCGACGGTCCTTATGAATTCGCCGAAGACGGTCACCGCGGTCTGGACGAAGGATTACACTCAGTTCTATACTCTTGTTGGCGCGATAGCTGGAATCGTTATTGCACTGATAGTCGTCCTAATCGTGGTCTTAAGAAGAAAGCCGAAAGCTCCTCCTGCAGCCTATCAAGCCCCTTCCGTGGCTCCGCTTCCCGTTCAACCTCTTGAAAAAGCAATTGCCAGATACTGCATGCACTGTGGAGCAGAACTCACTCCAGACGCGACTTACTGTCGTAAATGCGGGCAACAACAAACTCTATAACTTGTTAAACTTATACGTCGGCATCAGCACAATACCGGTCGGACCTGCATTGTCTCAGCAACCTCTATGTCCTCGTTGCGGAACCGCGCTGAAACCCGCTCACGGAGAATGGTGGTGTGAAATGTGTAAAGTCTACCCTTATCTCTCCCGTCATAGAGGAGGCATAGACGGGTTCTTCGATGAGCTTGGTCAAGAGATTGATAAGGGAATACAATCTCTTACACAGAGTTCGTCTTCGCCGAAATGCTCGACTTGTGGGACTTTTCTTCAATGGATACAGCAGTATCAAAGATGGTTCTGCGAGAAATGTCAGAAGTACGCATGATTCAAGTACGGTGAGCGGAGTGCCTTATTGTTTCAGATGTGGAAAAGAGATAGAAGCCAACGCCGCATTCTGCTGGAACTGCGGGACATAGCTTAAACCTGTCATAGCTCCCCCTTCTTCGCTTCAATTTCCACGTATCCGCGTTCGGCCGTCAGCTATCAGAATCCTAGCTGTCTTGTATTGGCTTGGCGCTATTACAGCGATCCTGGGAGGGTTGGCATACGTTGCAGGGATGGCGTATCTTCTACCGATAGCGTTCCTAGCGTTCTTCTGGATTGTTGGTGAAGTTCTCATAGTCATTGGCATTCTAGATATTGTGATTGGCTGGGGTCTCTGGAATCTCAAGAGGTGGGCTAGAACTTTCGCAATCGTACTAGCGGTCATAGGATTGATCAGCTTCCCAATAGGCACTGTGATAAGCATAGTTGCGCTATGGTACTTGTTCAAACCTGAAATCAAAGCGTGTTTTGCTTAGCGCTCAATTCGTACTGTACGCATTTCATCAAACGACTAATTCAATTGGATATATATATGTCAAGCATACAATGTTTTAGACAAGTCGAAATTTGGAGTTGAAAATGCTTGGATCTAAGCCAAATCATAGGAAACTCTTTCGAGTACGCGAAGAAACTCTTCACTGACCTAGGCAGACTTGCAATACTAGTAATCTTGGACATAATACCAATAGTAAACCTGATCGTGCTGGGATACATGACTCGGGTCGTCAAGGAAACTCCTATGTCTCTTGAACCTCCCCCTCTAAGGGACTACGGCGACATGTTCATTCAAGGTTTGAAAGTTGCGATTGCAATTTTCCTATACATGCTGGTTCCAGTGATTCTGATAATGCTGGGAGTCGGCGCATTCATCTTCGGTGCATTCGGAATGGAAATGTTCTATCCAGCCTTTGGCGCAATGGGCATCGGACTGTTGATCGTTGGCATAATATTGGCTTTCGCTATTGCGATAATCATGGCCATGGCAATCGTTCACATGGTGAAGAACAATAGCTTCGGGAAAGCATTTGCAGTCGGCGAGATCCTAGGAATAGTCGGCAAGATCGGCTGGGGCAAGTACATCCTCTGGCTTATCATAACGTTCATAATCGCAGTGGTCGTGGGGGCTATCGGTAGCATTCCTCTCATCGGATGGTTAATATCATTGATCGTAGCGCCGATTTTCTCAGTTTTCTTCGGAAGATCCGCCGCATTACTCTACAGCGAAGCAGTTCCACCTCTGGGTGTTCCGCCGGCTCCGCCAGCGCCACCAGCCTACGTTCCTCCACCGCCGCCTCCAACAGTCGGAGTTCCAACTGTGAAATTCTGTGTTCACTGCGGTGCACAGATAGCTGCTGAAGCAGTCTTCTGCCCAAAATGCGGCGGAAGACAATAACTCCTACTTTTTTTCGGGCGGTATCTGCATAACTGGAGGCGCGTGCCCTAACCGCTAGATAACGCTATAGTGGTAGAGTCCGCCTCTCGGCTTATACGTGCCTTCTATCGCTATTTTTTCGCCGCACTTCGGGCAAGTGTTTCCTTCTTTCAATCGCCACCTGTTGATATCAAAGCCAGTTCTTTCTACGGCTAACTCACCGCATTTCGGGCAGAACGTATTCTCGCATCTATGGCCTGGAACATTTCCAGCGTAGACGTAGTTCAGACCCTCCTTCTTGGCGGTTTGACAAGCTTCTTCGAGAGTCTTAATCGGTGTTGAAGGGACATCTGTGAGCTGATAGTCTGGGTGAAATCTTAAGAGATGAAGAGGGACATCCTTTCCCAGATTGTCTCTTATCCAAGCCGCCAGTTTCCTTATCGAATCCATTGATTCTCCATACTTTGAAACAACGAGGTTTGTAACCTCGATGTGAATGCTTTTCTCTCTCATTTTTCTTAGGCATTCATAGATTGGATCGACTGAAGGGACGAGGCAGACTTCTCTGTAGAATTTCGGGTCTCCTCCTCCTTTGAAGTCAACAGTCGCCGCATCCAAGTATGGTGCAATAGTCTCCACAGCTTCAGGCGTCATATAGCCGTTCGTCACGAAGGTATTGAAAAGCCCATGCTGATGAGCCAGTTTCGCGGTATCATAAGCGTACTCAAAGAATATGGTTGGCTCTGTGTAAGTATAGGATATTCCTTGGCAGTCATACTCCTCAGCTAGCGCTACCACCTTCTCAGGAGGAAGATCTTGACCCGTAATATCCTTCTCTTGGCTTATCGCCCAATTGTCGCAGAATCTACATCTAAAATCGCATCCAACGGTAGCAATAGACAATACAAGGGAACCTGGATGAAAATGCGCAAGCGGTTTCTTCTCAATAGGGTCAACCATTGCGGAGCACGCCTTCCCGTAGACTAACGAAATCAGTTTTCCACCGAGGTTTCTTCTAACTCTGCAAAATCCAACAGATCCTTCAGGGATGCTGCACCGCCTCCCACAAAGTTCGCATCTCACCTTATTTTCGGGCAACCTCTCGTAAAGCATAGCTTCTCTATCTTTCAACTACCCTATCCCTCAACTAGCCAGCACGAGTTCGCAATATGAGATTGAAGAATCGTAGAGATAATTCTATTGGAGTGCAAGTTGCTCATGCAACTTTTCGAACATATTAAATTGAAGACTACTATACCTGTTAACCGGAAAGGGATTCGAATTGCCGCTAATAGTGGCCGGCCCTACATCCGTTGATTTGGCTCGAAGTCTCTCCTTAGAATTGAAAGCTGAAGTGATTCCAGTCGAGTCCAAGACATTTCCGGACGGAGAGTCCTACCTAAGATTTGAGCGCGACCTAAGAGCTGAAGAAGTTGTCATCGTGCAGTCCTCGTTTCCCGCTCAAAACAGAAGCTTAATCGAACTCTTCCTTATGCTCGACTCAGCCAAGGACCTTGGCGCTGAGCGAGCAATAGCGGTCGTCCCATATTTTGCTTACGCTCGTCAAGACAAAAGATTCCGCTCTGGCGAAGGGATAAGCGTCAAGACGATTGTGAAGCTGATTGAAGCTTCAGGCGCAGACGCATTCCTAACAGTCGATGTACATAGGCCTGACATCATGAAACTCTTTCATATACCCGCCATAAACTCGACAGCAATGCCGTCGATCGGCAAGTATCTCGCAGCCTTGGATCTGAAGAAACCGCATGTTATTGCCCCAGACGAAGGCGCAATCAACCTAGCTGAGTCTGTAGCGAAGGTTCTCAAAGCTGATCACTCCTTCTTCCGAAAGCATCGCGATAAGGCGTCGGGAGTTCCTACGACAGAACTTAGAGAGATAGGCGTCAAAGATCGGGATGCAGTAATAGTTGACGACATAATCTCCACAGGAGGAACCGTGATTAACGTTGTCAAAATGCTTAAGGAAGAAGGCGTGAACGACATTTATGTAGCCTGTACGCATCCATTGTTGCTTGGAGAAGCCAAGCCTAGAATCCTCTCGACTGGAGTGAAGAAGATATTGGGAACAGACTCAGTCGCAAGCGACGTGTCCGAAATCCCAATCGCCCCAGTCCTAGCCGAGAGTTTGAGGAAACTCGTGTGAAAGAGAATCTTTTCTTTGTAATCTCAGGCGAGCACCAGACCCTCCCTTTATCAGAAGTAAAAGCCATTCTCGAAGCAGAAGGAATGAGCTATAGAGTGAGAAAGCAATCATTCAAATTGCTGAGTCTAGAAGCTCCAATAGAGGCTTTGCAGAAAGTCGATTCCAGAAGTTCAATGTGTGAGGCATGCGGAATAGAACTTTTCGAGTGCGGAGGCGATCTGGAAGAGATTCTGAGCAAGATCAATGATACTCAGTTCTCCAAAATAATAGCGAGGGACCAGAGCTTCGCTGTTAGAATCAAGAGAGCTGCGGGAACCTCTAAGGACCTACACCGCGATGTCCTCGAAAGAAATATCGGTGAAGCCGTATTGAGAGCGACGAGAAATACCGTCGTGAACTTGAGGAAACCTGATAGGGTTTTCTTAGGCGTATTGAGTGATGGACGTTTCGTTTTCGGAATAATGACTCATACGAGGCAGCGTGGTTCCATCGCTGCGAGGAGGCCGAGACGAAGACCCGTCTTTCATCCAGCGACGATGCCTCCTAAGTTAGCTAGGTGCATGGTAAACCTCGCAAGGCCAAAGCGTGGTCAACTGTTGCTCGATCCGTTCTGTGGTGTAGGCGGAATACTGATTGAAGCTGGACTTGTGGGATGTCGAGTCGTCGGATGCGATATCAAGCCGGAGATGGTGAAAGGTTGCTTGAGAAACCTACAGTTCTTCGGAATATCTCCAGTGGGAGTGGCGAGAGCGGACGCGAGAAATCTCCCGTTCGGTCCCGTGAATTGCGTAGTTGCAGATCCACCGTATGGAAAGAGTGCTTCGACATTAGGTTTGACGACTGCAAATCTGTTAAAGAGTTTCCTTCATACCGCTTGGGACTACCTTTTGGAAAATGGGTTTCTCTCCCTCGCGTCTCCTAAAACAGTGGGGGTGAGTGATTTTGGGATAGACGCTGGTCTTGAGCTGGTCGAGAAGCACTACGTTTATGTTCATAGAAGTCTGACTCGTGAGATAGCTGTCTTCAGAAAGAGATAGGCGAACGCGGTGTCATCTCGGTTGCAAGTAGTATTTCTAGGATCTGGCGGTACAATGCCGACAAAAAGTCGGAATCTTCCAAGCGTCGTCGTGAGACGCGAGAACGAGGTGATTATGTTCGACTGTGGCGAAGGGACTCAGAAGCAGATGGTTCTCTCAAAAATCGGGTTCAACAAGAAGATGAAGATTCTCATTACCCATATGCATGGGGATCATGTGCTGGGGTTGCCGGGAATGTTTCAATCGATGTCGCTACTTGGCCGTAGCAAAGAACTCGATGTCTATGGGCCTCAGGGAGTAAGAGATTTTGTCGAGTCGGTTAATAGGACTGTGCAATTTCAATTAGTCTTCCCACTGAGGATACATGAAGTAGGCCCTAGCACAGTGCTAAATGAGCCCTATTACGAAATCAAAGCGGTAAGAGCAAATCATGTAGTCCCATGTTTGAGTTACGGTCTGGTTGAGAAACCGAAACCCGGAAGATTCAACCTGAAGAAAGCCCAGACCCTTGGAGTCCCTAAAGGTCCCTTATGGAAGAAGCTTCAACTCGGTCAAGATGTGAAGATTGGAAGTAGAATCTTCAAATCCAGTGATGTCGTAGGTTCACCGAGACCGGGAGCGAAGCTAGTCTATGCTGTTGATACTAGACCCTGCTCAGCAGTTAGGAGACTTGCAGCGAATGCTGACCTACTAATTCATGACGGATCTTTCGATGACTCTATGAGAGATAAGGCAAAAGAGTATGGCCATTCTACCGCATCTGAAGCTGCAAACTTGGCCAGACAAGCACAGGTGAAGCAGCTCGCATTGATGCACATAAGCGCCATGTACAATAACCCGAGCGTTCTGCTACGTCAAGCCAAGAAAATCCATAGGAGGACTGTGATAGCATCAGATCTTATGGTTATAGAGGTTAAAGCCTCAAACTGACAGTTTCCCAATTTTGCTGAGACTTTCATCTACTTTCTCAATCGACTCTATGACTACCGAACCGTCGTAGTTTAGTATCGAAAGCTTCGACGCTATCCTTTGCCAGTTAACATTTCCATCTCCAATGGCGTTATGCTCATCAGAACGACCATAGTTGTCGTGGGCGTGAATATGGACAATCTTATGCGCCCATTTGTCGAGGAACTCGATCGCTTGATTCGAGGTGTTAGCGTGCCCAATGTCGAAAGCTATGTCTGGCGCTTCACCTCGAAAGTCACTGTAGAATCTATCGAAATCATCTGCAGTCTTCATGAGGAAAGGAAACGGGTTAGGCATATTCTCTATAATAACTCGGGTTCCCAGATCCTCTCCTCTCCTTGACAGAATCTCAATCATTTCTAGATTAGATATCCAATCTTTGCCCGGGTGAACGTAACTTAACGCGGTATGCGCTCCTGGATGGCATATCCAATACTTGGCTCCTAGAAGACTTGCGTATTCGATAGACTTGAGTAGACGTTTCAGAAGAAGCTTTCTCAGGTCTGTGTTGAACGTCGCAATGTTCATATCAGCGAAAGGGCAGTGAACCGTAAAATTCAATTGGAGTGATCTTCGCTGTTCGTTCAAACGTTGCACTCTTCGTTTATCTAGCCTAAGGGTATCTTCATCGACCAGCTCCCAAGTACTCACGTCAAGTTTCTCGATTGAATCGATGACGGTCTCAAAAGGCTTTCCGATCAAGAATAGTGAGGAGACGCCTATTTTCAATATTCAGCTCACTGTTCTGCTTCTTGGAGCAAGCCATTCGACCAAACCAATCGGATTTTCGCATCTTATTCTGACGGTAATCGGTCCAAGTGGAGATTCAGCGTTCGGCACTGAAAAGGAGATGTGGCCTACGAAAGCGACTTGCTTATTCAGATGGAAGGTGATCGTATCGTCGGAGATGCCTGAGATAAGGACTGATCTAGCGGCATCCCGTATTCGATCTTGTCTAAGCAGACTCTGTAGTGGGACCAGCGCTTCTTTCCCATGTCCTCTCGCTCTTAGTACTCTTACCTCTTCAGCCTGGTTCTCGAGGGTCGTCGAACATGTTGGAAAAACCGTCTTAATAGCCTTCTCGACTTTTTCGAGGTTCTCCGTTGGATATATGAAAGCCTCAGCCTCTATCTCTACGTCATTCATTCCGAGCACATCTCTTTGAGAAGCCTGTTGACACTGTACCTGAATTCTCGAGTGCTGCCCTCATTTACTATCATCCTGTCAGCGGTAGCGATGAGCCTGCTGATCCCGACATCAATTTCCCTTTGGTCCCTTACTATGAATTCGTTCCAATCTTTCGGGTCATCACTTCTGCCTCTTGACTTCAAACGACCGAATCGCGTGGAAGGCGACGCATGAATTGCCAATGTTCGGACATCGTAATGTCTCCGAAGCTCATCTATCTCCTCAATATTCCTAGCGCCTTCGACTACTACAACATACGAGTCTTGAGCTTGAATTCGAGGAATCAGCCTGTACGCGACGATAGCACGGCCTTCCTCTTCTCGTATCTTCAACATAAGTGTTCCAATATTCTCAGGAGTTGGCGGAAGCCCTCTCCTCTCAGCCTCTTCTCTAATGACATCTCCGCACACTAGAACTGGGTATCCTAGCTCGCGGGCGACTCTTGATGCCATAGCCTTCCCTGACCCAGGCATGCCAACTATCACTATCACCTTCTTCTTGAGACTCAAGTGACCTCTTTACCCCACGATTTAGGCTTTCAATACTCTGTTTACCTCAGCCGCTGTGAAATGTTAAATTTACTAGGGACCTGATATTTGTGTTGGTTGGTTCTGCAAGTGTCTGAGGATCGAATAAGAAGCTTCATGGCGGTCGAGCTGGGGGACGGCGACATTTTAAGCAAGATCACAAGTCTTCAGAGAGCATTGATGGAAACTGGTGCGGATCTCAAAATTGTTGAGCCTCAGAACATTCATGTAACACTGAGGTTTCTCGGTGAAATACCTGCAAGTCTTGTGGAAAGCGTATGCGAAGCGATGCGCCAGATCAAGTTTCAGCCATTCGATCTCGAGCTAGAAGGTCTTGGATGCTTTCCGGATTATCGTCGTCCAAACGTGGTATGGGTTGGAATGACGAGAGGAGAGGTTGAGCTGCGCAGCATATTTGATCAACTAGAACCCAAATTAAGGAAGCTTGGTTTTCCTCCAGATAGAAAGGGCTTCAGCCCTCATTTGACAATAGCTAGGGTCAGGTCGGGGCGTAACAGACAGAAACTCGTTGAGGCTGTGGAAGCGCTTAAGGATCAGAGTCTTGGTTCGATAACTGTCCGTGAAGTCAAACTGAAGAAAAGCGTACTGACTCCAAAGGGTCCGATCTACACCACGCTGTACGAGGTGACCTCATGAAGAAATTGGAGCATGTTTGCGGCAACGTCCTCAGGAGAATTAGACCAAAACGCCTCGAGAGAGAAAGGATTGTTGAACTCGCCGAAAGAATGAAATTGAAAGTTTCGGATGCCGTGAGTGAGAGCGGCCTCGACGCCGAAGTTCGAATTGATGGATCGGTCGCGAAGGACACTTGGCTCAGCGGTGAAGCCGATATAGACATTTTCATGAGAGTCCCCCCAACTCTCACTAGAGATGAACTCGAAACAACATGCCTTCGAGTTGCAAGGAAAGCGCTCAAGGGATACAGAATCATAGAAAGATATGCAGAACACCCATACGTGGAGACATGGGTTGAAGGAACCAGAGTTAATGTTGTCCCATGTTATCGCGTGGAAAAAGGGAAGTGGAAGAGCGCGACCGACAGAACACCGTTTCATACTGAATATATGAAGAGTCACCTTGACAAAGACCTGAGGGATGAAACGAGGCTCCTCAAGAAGTTTATGAAGGGAATAGGCGTCTACGGGGCTGAAATCAAAGTCAGCGGTTTTAGCGGAATGCTTTGTGAAACGCTATCGCTTTTCTATGGAACCTTCAGGAGTACTGTGACACAAGCTTCGAACTGGCGTAGAAGTGAAACAATAGATGTCGAGAGGTACTATGAAGGAAGGCGAGAAGAGATCGAGCAACTTTTCGACAACCCACTTGTGGTCATAGATCCTGTTGATCGTGGCAGAAATGCAGCTGCCGCGGTTAGCAGCAGGAGAATGTGGGAGTTTGTCGCTGCATCACGAGCATTCATTCAGAAGCCTAGTTTAAGATTCTTCTACCCGACAGTGCCCAAACCGTTTAGCGTTAAACAATTGAGATCGACCCTGGCAAGGAGAGGTTCAGTCCTACTCTTGATTAAAATAGGAAAAGTGGACGCAGTGGTCGATATTCTTTGGAGTCAACTCTACAAGACTGAGAGATCGTTGAGAAATCTCTTGCAGGAGAACGATTTTGAAGTATCAAAATCAGCTTCTTGGAGTGACGAAGAAAAGTGCAATATTATCCTCTTCGAACTCATAGGTGCAACCCTAAGCAAGAGCAAGAAGCATCTCGGCCCACCTGTCTCCAGGCGCGAGGAGTCTGAGAAGTTCCTAAAGAAGCATTTGATGAGCAAAGATACAGTTTCAGGGCCATGGATTGAAGACGATAGATGGATCGTCGAGAAATTGAGGAGGAACCGCAACGCTGAACTCTTGCTGGAGATGTCTCTAAGGTCTGGCGGGAGAGCTGTTGGCGTAGCCAGTCGAGTGGCTGAGAGTATTAGGCGTGGATTCAAGATCCTGCTCAATGAAGAAATAATACCTTTATACAGGTCGAACAGACAGTTCTCCATTTTTCTCTGCAGCTTCCTAAAAGGAAGGCCCAGCTGGATTGACCCCTAGCATCACGATTACGCCAGAAGATTTTGTTAACCCAGTTTATGGCAGAATCCTGTGCTACCCAAGATTTGGCTCCATTGAAGTCGAGCATAGGATTGCTGAACTGAAATCGATAGGGGTTATCGCCGTCGAACTTACCGGCCTGAAGAGAATAGAGAACCTGCCCGTTCTTGGCAAAGGATGTGTCAGCGTAGTCGTCGTTGCGCGTAATCCACTGGGAAGATACGCGTTGAAGATACGTAGAACAGATTCAGATAGATCAACTATGGAGCATGAAGCCGAGATGCTGAGAATAGCGAACTCCGCCGGGGCAGGGCCGAAACTACACGCTGCAAGCAAGAACTTTCTTCTCATGGATTACGTTGAAGGCACTCTTTTTCCATCGTGGGTGAATACCCTGAAAGGGAAGGGAAAGAAAAGGTCGCTGCAGAGTGCAATTCTCAAAATTCTTGAGATCTGCTTCAAACTCGACAAAGTCGGATTAGACCATGGGGAATTGAGTAGAGCGCCTAAACATATAATTGTCACAGCTGAAGCAAAGCCAATACTGGTAGATTTTGAAACCGCAAGCATCAAAAGAAGACCTTCTAATTTGACTTCAATTTGCCAATACCTGTTCATTGGAAGTGAGGTATCGAAACGCGTGAGAAAGATAGTTGGAGAAATCGACGTCAGAGTTCTGATTGAAGCATTGAGAGAATACAAGCAAGAGATGTCAGAAGAGCGATTCAAGAGACTTCTAGAAGCATCTGGACTGCTTATGATGGGGTCGGCGGGACTTTCGTGATTTGATCCTCAATTCGAACCCGCGACCGCCAGCGTTCTGGGCTTATCTCCCCAGGCTGGTATCCTAGACCAAGCTAGACGACGACCCCACGGGCACACACGAGTACCCTACTGACCCTATTTTCTCTTCTTGAAGAGTTTGAAGTTTTCCATTTTGTGCTATATATTCAAAGCCGGTCTCTATTAGCTGAGTAGCCCTCCATTAAGGTTTTTGCTACTTTGCAAGAGTATTCGTCGCCAGTCTCTTTGAGTAAGTTTTCGCCTAGCTAAATGTGGAGTAGAGTGCTATCACTTTTCTTACGCCCAAAAAGGCCATGACGTGCAAGTCCACGAGGCAGAAAATCTTGATCATTCATGATTTTTGGGCCGAAAGGACAAGAAGCATCGGGTCCCAGCCAGTCTCCCTGAGTGACGTACGCTGTGTATCTGCAACCGCCGCATAGGCGGCCGTATGCGCATATTTTGCAAGAACCGTTTAGCGCTTTTCGGTTTCTGATGTAGTTTAGCAGTCCATTGTGAATCCAAATTTCTTCTAGGTCCTGTTTGAGAAGGTTGCCCAATTTTATCGGCGCTGGAACACACGGAAGCAGGTCTCCAGAAGCCGTGAGCCCTGCGTAAGTTAAGCCAGCTGAGCATCCACCGAAACCTGTTGCAAGGCTTCTCACAATCTTAGAGATTTCAAGTTCAAACTTCTCTTGAAACATTTTTTCATACCCTGACAAAGCTTCGCTTACCGTGAAAACTTTGCCTTTTGACC
>Ga0315312_1000240_pt1 | contig 80089 bp, 79 predicted proteins | sample TDP7_MG_FD_203629 | JGI IMG/M metagenome (GOLD analysis project Ga0315312, IMG submission 203629) | Freshwater sediment microbial communities from Lake Towuti, South Sulawesi, Indonesia - TDP7 | ecosystem: Environmental > Aquatic > Freshwater > Lake > Sediment | place: Indonesia: South Sulawesi...
TCGTATCTCTTTATGATGTCCTCAGCACTAGTCGCGCAAATGAATATTTTCTCCACGATCTCCGGTCTTATCATCTGAGACCTTGCCTCTAGAATCTTGACATCGTGAACCATTGTGTAAAGCTCTGGAACCAATAAGCTAGCAGCGTTTTGCAGATTTTTAATAGCTTTTTCTTTCTCTGGATGGTAACCAGTAGAAGCAAAGAATATTTTTTCAAGCTGATTCGGATCTTTTCCCGCTTCTTTGGCTGCTTTATCGAACGGTGGTAGGATAAGGTTTGGTGGGAAAAACGTTACAACCCCGTCCCCGTACTTTCCAGCCATTGCAGCCATTCTTGGGCCGTTAGCAGCTATTACCAATGGAACAGGTTCCTCGGGTTTGTGGTAGAGGTACAATCTGGCGTAGTGGTATTTTCCTTTATGTTCAAAGAAGTCTTCGCTTTTGAACAGCTTATTTATTACTTGGATGGCTTCTTCCAGTCGCTCAATTCTTTCGCCAGCAGGTGGCCACTTTCCAGTAACTGAGAGGCAGTTCATAGCTTCGCCTGCCCCAAAGCCCATGATAACCCGGCCGGGATGTATACGTGCCATAGTTGCAAAGTGAAAAGCAACGTCTCCAGGGGTATCACGTATACCTATTGGGGCTGTCACCATCGATCCAACTGGTACGTTCTTTGTGTGTGAGAGATACGCCTCCAATGCAACGACGTAACTGGCATTTGCACCGTCTGTATGGTAGAATGGGAGAAGATGGTCGCATTCCCAAAGGTCATCGAATCCTATTTCTTCGTATAGCGGGGCGTATTTGACGAGTTCTCTTGGGTCGTATGCGGCTGTGTCCAGCAGGATACCGATCTTGAGGCCTTCTTTCGCTCGATTATAACCTTTTTCGCGTTTCGCTATTTTCATCCAAAATTTGTATTTTTCCGACATACTAATCTCCCTGCGTTACTCGATTTCGATTCATCCTCTCTCCTAATTTCGGTTGTAAATTGCTCCAACTATTCATTTATATTTTTCTGTGAACCATCCAACAATTAATAATATTAAGAAAAAACTTAAAATTGATGAAGATTTCAAAAGTGTTTAATACCATGTAAAGTAGAGGCAAAGTAATTGGCTTGGAAAACTGATAAGTGGTTAGTTAGTCATTTTAACTATTCAAAAGAAGTTAGAGCTTTATTCCAACTCCCAGAAAAAGTTGAAATTCATGATGTAACTTTGCGAGATGGTGAACAGCAAGCTGGAGTAGTTTTTCGGAAAGATGATAAGATCAAAATAGCCTGCGCTTTGGGCGAGCTGGGTGTTCATCGTATTGAGGCTGGGATGCCAGCTGTTTCAACTGAAGATTTTGACGCCGTGAAAACGATTGCTGGGTTAAGGTTAGGTTCAAAAATTTTCTCTTTTTGCAGAGCTAGGAAGGAAGACGTTGACTTGGCATTGAAATGCGACGTTTCAGGTGTCGTCATCGAGTCTCCGTCAAGCGACATATTGATAGAGAAAGGCTTCCTTTGGACTCGAGAGCAAATGGCTGATATGGCAATTGATGCGCTTAGCTATGCAAAGGATCATGGGCTTCAAGTCGTTTTCTTTCCGTACGATACTACGAGGGCCTCGTGGGACTTTGAAAGTCAACTAATGAAACGCGCAGTTGAGGAAGCTCATGTTGATTCACTTGTAGTTGTGGACACTTTTGGAAACTGTTTGCCGCAAGCATTTGCGTATTTAGTGAGGAAAGTCAAAGATCTGGTGAAAGTTCCGGTTGAGGTACACTGTCACAACGATTTGGGTTTAGCGACAGCTAATACACTCGCAGGTATATCTGCAGGCGCGGAAGTCGCTCATACAACGTTAAACGGCTTAGGGGAGAGATGTGGAAACACACCTTTCGCAGAGGTTGCGGTATGTCTTCTAACCCTATATGGCATCGATTCTGGTCTACGCTACGGAAAAATTTACCAGACTTCAAAATTGGTCGTGGAATTAAGTAAATCGCCTGTTACACCGAGTAAGCCGGTTGTTGGTGAGAATTGCTTCGCGGTTGAGTCTGGCATCGCTGCAATGTTTGCAAAAAGACTTTATGACGCAGGGCAGCCAGTTGGTGCACTTCCCTACCTGCCGGAACTTGTTGGGCAAAGTTTCAAGATAATCCTCGGTAAGAAAAGTGGAATTCATTCAATTGATGCAAAACTCTCTGAGCTAAAAATTCCCGCCACCGAGCAACAGAAGGAACAGATTTTAGCAAAAGTAAAGGAGCTTTCAATTCAGAAACGGTCTCACATAACCGATGAGGAATTCAAGGATATTGTCAAAAACGTAGTCGGCACATCCGCTTAGTCAACGCACTATCGCTTACCCCTTTTACCCCAAATACTTCTATTATTTAAATTAAAATCCATTAATGAAGCGAACTTTTGAATTAAGAAAACATATAGTTAACATAAAAACGATTTTTCCAACAATTGGCTCTTGTACTTCAATTTTTCACAGTAAACTTTCCATCCAGCCATTAATAAAGGGCAACCTAGTTTCCTCGTTTGAACGTTATTTTGTACAAAATGCCTAACTTCTCTACAATAAATCTGAATTAGTACAAGTCAGTAAAGAGGCTAGAGCTTTGATAGAAATCTCTGAGCCACTACCAGACTCGGCGCCAGGATATAGAACAGTACATAACATCAGTCTCGATGGTAAATACATTGGCCACGTAGATGTCAGTTATTTGAGACAAGAGGACGTTAAAACTTTCCAGAAATACACTAAACGAAAGCTGAAAGCTGGTCAACCTTTCGGTGTTCAAGTGTTCATTGACATATCGAAAGGTGGAGTTAAAGCGACGGACATCGGCACACAAGGGCTTCTGCAGATCGTTAACGCCTTGAAACAGAAACTTGAAGGATTAGAAGACAGAGATATTTTTATCCTCGAACTTGAAGCTGGACGAAAACGCCCAATAAGTAGGGGTGGAGATATTCAAGTTCCTCGGATTCCTACAAGGGAATAATGTACCTAAGCTGAAGCTAGGCTGGAAAGAGTTTGCATGCAAATAACATTAGAAGAAGTCCAGAGATTATACTGAATGAGGCACGACGTTCTAACCCACGATGATACGCCTCAGGAATAAGTTCGCAAATTGCAATGTAAAGTAAGGTTCCTCCGGCGAAGGCAAGCGCAAATCCAAGCATTAGAGCAGACAAATTTCCAAGAGCCAAAGAACTGGCAACTGCCCCAAGCGGAGTCAAAAAGCCAACTAGACTTGTGACAGCAATTGTCATAGCTCTACTTCGCTTATTTACCCTCAAAAGTATCCCTGTACCTATCCCATCTGGAAACTTATGCACCGTGATCGCAAAGGCTATCATAAGGCCGATTACAGGAAGTGCCTCGTATCCTGCTCCGATAGCCAGACCATCTAATAAGCTGTGAAAGCCCAGTCCAAAGGAACCTAGTATTCCCACGTCAAACCTATGCTTCTTATGAGCGTGGTCGAAGGCTGGGCAGAGATGGAAAAACTCCTCTATTAGGAAGAAAAGAACGATTCCAACGGCGACCCCTAAAAGAGCAAATATTCCCCCGAGTTCGAACGCTTCGGGAATTATTTCCGCGAAGGTTACGCCAAGCATTGAACCAGCAGCAAAACCTGAGAAAGTAGCCATAGATCCCTTCCCAGGGTTTTTCTCCACAATAACTAGAAGTCCTCCGGTGATCATTGCCATAGCAGAAAGAAGGCTATATACGAGTACGTATAACACTTCTACCACATCTGGTCAAGCGTTAGCATGGAGATTTAAAGAGTCGAAGGTTCGGATAAAGTAATCGCAGTTAACTAGCAAAAAATAAATATGGTTCTATCCAAACTGGCGATGAGCTAAATCTCAAAACTCAAAAGATGCTTCCTACTCATTTCAAGCAAACACATCGAGGCCTCTTGGATGCGGATGTTACCTCACCTTAAAAGCTTCCCAAAGAGGAAAGAAGTAAAAGAATTTGTCGTAACAGTTGCGATCGCCGCCCTAATAACCGGCGGATTTTGGCTCAGTTTAGTCATGATTCTTCAAACTTCAAACCCATTAGCCCAAGTTGAATCAGGAAGCATGGAACCAACCCTTGAAATCGGGGACCTTGTTGTCGTAAGAGGGATCAATTCTTCGCAGATTAAAGTGGGTGACATCATTCTTTTCAAAAGCCCCTCAGAACCAGAAAAACTCATTGTACATAGGGTCATCAAAATACATTCGATAAATGGAGAGCTTTACTTCGAAACAAAAGGTGACAATAACCCAGTTTCAGACTATCGATTCTGGGGCTGGCTGGTTCCAGCTAGAAACGTTATCGGAATCGTAATTTACCGCATCCAATACGTTGGCTGGATTTTTCTATTTCTACACAGTCCAATCGGCTATGTACTAATCATAATCTTAATAATCACCATAATTTACCTCGAATTTGCTCCGGGAAAAAGTGAGAAATAAGTCTTTATAAAGGGAGCCCTTATAAAGGGAGATTGCAATCTTGCCTATCATCTTCTATTGAGGTGATTTAATGCCTAAAACACGGGCGATTGTAAACATAGAAAATGTGGTTGCATCCGCGACATTGAAGCAAACCATTGACCTAAACTCGGTTGTGAAAGCGTTTCCCTCCGTTGAATATCGCCCGGAACAATTTCCAGGTCTCGTTTTTAGGCTTAAAAAACCCAAGACTGCGACGCTCATATTTAACTCTGGAAAGATGGTTTGCACCGGCGCAAAATCTGAGGGACAAGCAAAGAAGGCGGTGAACAAAGTCATCGCAGAGTTGAAGGATAATGGGATAGTCATTGTAGGCAAACCTGAAATTCAAATTCAAAACATAGTTGCTTCCGCAAGCCTTGGAGGAAGAGTTGATCTCGAACGATCCGCTTTCTCCCTAGGAAGAACAATGTACGAACCGGAACAATTTCCAGGGCTAATTTATAGGATGGATGACCCAAAAGTAGTCATTCTATTATTCGCTAGCGGAAAACTCGTATGCACTGGTGCCAAGAAAGAGGAAGAAGTTTATCGGGCGGTAAATAAGCTACATGGCAAACTGGAAGATGAAGATTTAATATACTATGGTTAAAATCGGAAAATCATTTACTTCTCACGTTTTCTTATTATTGCGTCATCATCTAATCGTTTTTTATGAAAAATTGTTTTCTACTGGATATGTGGATCATTTCTTTAAGCCATTAGGCTTTGGAACATCGATCTTAGAACATTGTTAACGAATTATTCATTGTTTCAAACCTTTCATAATTTCCAATTTCGTCTTCAAATGTGAAGGATAGCGAGAACTTAGGCGACTCTAACGCTAATTATCCCTTGCTTTCCGTAAGCCACTTGGCTACTGAAGAGCCCTCTCAGGCTGTACACGTCTTTCGGGTCATGGGCGGCAGGGTTGAGGAGGAAGAGGGCGGTTACTCTGGGCTCAGACAGCATCTCAACCGTGTGCCGCGCAAATTCATAAGCGACTTTGGAACCTGCTGATAGGGCTAGGTCGGTGAGGTTGTCGTAGACTAGGCTCAGAGATCCCTCTGGATGCTTCTTTAAGATGGGTGAGAGCATCAAATCAGGTGTCAAATCCACGAGCTCCACGCTTTCGTCGCCCTCAAGAGTCTGTCGGACGATGCTGCCGCGCTTCGTTAGAACGATGACCGCTTCGTTGTGGAATGCAAATTCCACGGCAAAATCTCTAACAAATCTCTCGTAAGGCGTGGAAGGATCAAACTCAAGGAGAAGCTTCTTCCCCATCAGCTGACTGTGTTCAACCCCTAACTGCTTAGAAAACTTCCCTGCTCTCGCCTGATCAATGTGCTTCTTAACTTCCGCCAAGAGGCTTTCAATAGTGAAGGGCTTAGTGAAGTGGCCATCAGCTCCAGCCTCGCTCGTCAACTTCCTATCAGCGTCGCGACCGAGGGCAGTGAACATAACTACTGGTATATGCCTCGTCTTAGTCTGACCTTTGAGGATCCTACAGGTTTCCAAGCCGGTCTTCTTCGGCATCACCAAATCCAAGAGGACGAGGTCAGGTAGCTCGGCATCTGCCTTCTGGAGCGCCTCATCTCCATCGGAGGCAACGACCACTTGATATCCTCCTTTCAGGAGGATTGTCTTGGCTAGGTTGAGGATGTCAGGCTCATCGTCTACAACTAGAATCCTATCCGGCAAATCCTATTCCACCTCCGTTTCCTTTTTCTGTTTAGGAATGATGAAGGTGAATGTGGCTCCTTTTCCTTCGCCGGGCGATTCAGCCCAGATTTTGCCTCCATGGGCTTCCACGAGCCCTTTGGTAACGCTGAGACCTAAACCGGTACCTTTGATGTACATTGGCTTCTGAATAGTTGCGAAGGGCTCGAACACCCGTCCAAGATCCTCTTTCCTAATTCCGATACCGGTATCGGATATCTGAACCTTAATGACGTCTTGCTCATCGCTTACGCTAAGGGTTATTTCGCCGTTTTCAGGCGTATACTTCGTAGCGTTGCTGAGAAGATTCATTATTACTTGGCTGAGTCTGACATGGTCTCCCTGGACAGGCAAGAGTCCCTCTGGAACTTCTAAGTGAAGGCTTTGCTTCTTCTCGTCGATAAAGGGTTGAATTTCCTTAATGCAGTGGTCTATTGTCTCTCGGAATTTCAAGGTCTCTATGTTTAGTTGGAGCTTTCCAGATTCGATTCGCCGAATATCCAGCAGATCGTTGGTTAAGCTTAGAAGCCGGTCAGTATTCCGCTTCACCACCTGTAGGTTTGACTCGACTTCGCTGGACATCTGTCCCAGTTCTCCTGTAAGGACGAGGTCTAGGTAGCCTTTGATGGAGACTAGGGGTGTTCGAAGCTCATGGGTAACGGCGGATATGAACCGATCCTTCATTTCCTCCACCTCTTTGCGCTGGGCGGCTTCGGATATAATACATGACAAGAGCTGATCCTTTACTTTCTCCATCTCTTTGCGCTCGGTAATGTCAATGATAGCCCCTTGGAACCCTATGATTCTGCCCTTTTCATCCATGAACGGATAGCTATTTATGAGAATGTCGAGGGTTTTCCCATCCTTTCTCTTAAACTTCGTCTCAAAGCCTTTAACAGGACCGCCTTTTGCAAGCTCAATTAAACGCTTGCGGTCATCCGGGTTAACATACAGGCTCTTAATGTTCACCTTCCTAAGCTCATCGAAGCTCTCATACCCTAACATGGAGACGCCTGCCGAATTCATATCAAGGATCTCCCCCTCAAAACTCACTGTATAAACACCGTTTAAGGAAGCATTGTAGATGCGTCTAAACTTCTCCTCCGACGTTTTCAGTTTCTTGGTACGTTCCTCAACTAGGTTCTCCAAGCGCTCGGAGTAGCTTCTAAGTTTATCCTCCATCTTCTCATGCTCGGTGATGTCTCTCATAATCACTAGGGCTGCTGGTTTTCCTTTGTATTCAATCTTTGACGAGTTTATCTCGAATATCTTTTTTTCCCCGTTTTTTGCGAAAGCTTCAATTGTATAAGGCGCTACATGCGTTCCCTTCAATCTTTCGGCCAATTTCTTTTTCGCAATGGCTTTGGTTTTCGGCGATATAGCTTTTCTTAAACTTAGGAAACTATTTCCTAGCAACTCATCCTTTTTATAACCAGTTAACTCCTCCAGTCTATCATTAACTGCTAAGAAATTGCCTCTTGAATCGAGAACAGTGGCAGAATCTGGTATGACATTAATAAAAGTTTGGAGTTCCTCTCCAAATTTCAGCCCCTCTTTCGCCCTCATGCGTTCAGCTATGTGGGTATCATGTTTAGAATGTAACATATCCTATTCCCACTCTCAGTCCACTTAAAGTCCTTCGTAATCCAAGTTTCTAGCTTCCCTCTTGCTCACTTTTGAAGTCTACGTTCATTCTCTCTGCGTTCTATAAGAATCACCCAAACTTTTTACTAAGCCGCCTTCTGGACCTGCGAAGATAACGGTGCTATGTGCCTTAATGAGGTCTAAATAGAGTTCTCCTCTGCCCTCCTTAACTACAACATCTGTATCGTAGGCGCAGATAGCGGTGATGGGAAACCTAAGCACCCTGTGCAAAGCCTTTTCATACTTGACGAGCTCCTTGACTAATCTGTGTTTAAAGAAGCATGCCGTCTCCCCTGTAATCCTTAAACCCTTGAAGCCCTTAGCTATGGACTCATCGTAAAGCTTCTTCCAAAGCTCCAAAATCTTAGATTGGTTGAACTTGCCTCTAACAATGTACCAGTCTCTGTAGTCGGTCACACGCAGAGCCCCAGACTTCTCAAGCCTGTTCACATCGATACCAAACCGTCTCATAGCTTGCCTAATCTGATCAGGCGACTCCTCCGCAACAACGTAGGCGGCAGCCTCACCTTGGTCCAATCCAGCCTTCAAATATGTGAACAAAATGAGATGCTTATCCTCAGGCTTCGAATAGAACATGATTACATGGTCTGTAGCTTTCATCTGTCTAACAAAGTCTAAAATTTCGCTCTTCTCCAATCCTAAATCACCAGCCCCATGCTTCTTCGCATCATTAACATACCCGTCAAACATTAATGCCTCCACTTCTTTGCAATAATTACTGTTCCTTCGCCTACTTTTGTCTCAATCCTGAAATCGTCCATGAGTCGCTTCACCCCTCCAAGTCCTTCTCCGAGACCTCTTTTCGTACTGCTACCTCCCTGAAGAGCCTTTTCCACATCCGCAATTCCAGGTCCCTTGTCTTCGGCGATCATCATTATGCCTGCGTTGCTTGGTTCCGTGACGGATTTAATAACTATCCTACCTTTTCCTTGAGCGTGGACTACGATGTTCCTAGCGAGCTCAGAAGTTGCAATAGCGATCTTGGTCTGATCCACTTCAGAGAAACCTAGGTTTTTTGCCAACTCTTTCGCTCGCTCTGCCGCCATTAACGCACGGACATCACTTGAAACCTCTATCTTCACTGCGTTACGGTTAACGTTGCAGGCATCCTCTACTGCGATTATTATAGTGGCGTCATCATGTTCCTTGCCCAATTCAAGTATGATCTGTTCGGCAATCCTTCGCGGATGCTCGTGGATTGATGGGTAATCTGATAGATCGAATTTGCCGGAAATCCCGTCGGAATGGAGTACTACAGCCCTTAGGGAGTCGTATTGATACTCGAATTTTACAGCCCTCCTCAGGTTCACGCCGATTATACCATCCAACGAGGCGGGATGCATTGGCGGCTCGCTGACCACGCGTACTTCAATGTTGCCTATGCCACAGAAAATGAGCCGATGTCCTACTCTGTCAATCCTCACTAATCCAGCAGCGACGCCTCTCGTCTTATGTAAGTGCGTGTGAAGACCTAGGACTATCTGCTCAAGATCGTTTGCGCAGTTTTCCGTTATGTACTCTTTCGCTTTCTCAGAAGTAGCTGAAGCTTCTTCACCGTGGCCGAGACCATCTATCACTGCCAAAAACGTCTGTCCATTCCATTCTTCAATCACATAAGCGTCGCCATTCGCATTCATGCCTACCGCAGGTCTAGATGCGATGCCAAATCTCAAGCGTTTCTCACAGCCACTTCCTAATCGTTACTACCGTACCCTCTCCAATCCTAGTCTTGACATCGAACTCATCCATAAGTTTCTTGGAGCCTGACAGGCCAAGTCCTAAACCACCAGTCGTGCTGTAGCCGCCTTTCAGAGCCAACTCTAGATTTTTTATGCCTGGACCGTGGTCCTCAACAACAATCTCTATTCCTTTTCTTCCCTGTCCCTCTGTAGGCTTGATCGTCACTTTTCCTCCGCCTGCGAATTGGAAGGCGTTTCTAGCGAGCTCGGAGACGGCGGTGGCGATTCTGGTCTGATCCATGTAGTTGAAGCCTAAAGTCTCTGCCGTAGCTTTTGCCTTAACCCTGGCACTGACTATATCTGCTTCACACTTGACTTCTACTACTTCAGTCAATTCTTGCGCTATCCCTAACGCTTCCCAGCTTTGCGAAGAGTCTCTAAACCTTTCTCAAGGTCGAGTGCTGTGTGGACTCCTTTTAGAGAAAAGCCCATTTCCACCAGTGTCATGGCAACCTCGGGTCTTAGACCAGCTACGACGACTTGGGCTCCCATTATGTTTGCAGCTGTCGCTATCTCGCCTATCTGCCGCACTAAGAAGCTATCCACAACATCTATGGCACTTATATCTAGGACAAGCCCTTTGGCCTTCGTTTCAACGATTCTTCGAAGTATATCGTCTTTGAATTGAACCGCCATCTTGTCGTGAAGTGCTACTTGAGGAGAGGTGATCAGATAGTCTCCCGACTTCAAAATTGGAATGGAAGTTTTCTCCAATTTTGTCTGCACCTACTTGCTCTTTTCCACTTTCCATCCGAGTTTTTTGAATGCGTATTCAAGTCCCTCATGCATTGTGCTAAATGTCGTTATACCTGACAGGTCTATGCTGAGGGTTACGAGGGTTGTTGCCACATCCGGCCTGATCCCTGTAATGATAGCTTCTGATCCCATCAACTTAATTGCCTGAACTGTGCGAATTAGGTGACTGGCTACCTTTGTATCGACCGCGCTAATGCCCCCGATGCTTATAATGATTACCTCTACCCTGACGCTGGCTAAGCGCTCTAGAATAGACTCCGTAATTTGCTTTGTGCGAGCTGAGTCAAGAATCCCTACCACAGGCACCATCATGATGCCTTCCCAAACCTCCACGAGAGGCGTAGGAAGCTTAGAAAGTTCTTGGATACTCTCTTTTGCCATTCTATTCCCACCTCCTCCCCGATTCTTGAGAGATCCTACCCAAAAACAAATTTCCCGCTTCAATCCCATTTGAATCAGTCAAATCCAAATTCTCCTTCATAGTTTAATCACCCTATCACAGAATTGTCTTACCGTTGCGAGAGTTTTCTCCTCCACAGAGCCTTCGACAGTAAAGATTATACCATTAAACTGAAGTACACGCAGGCGTCCGATGAGGAAGTGGAGGAACTGGAGCAGAGCGCCTGAACTGTTGAAGACTAGAAGCGTAGAGACCGAATCCAGTAAGAGCCACGTCTTACCTGCTTCACCGTTTATGCGTTCAACAGCCTTCTCGATGGCCATCTGAGTAGCTGAGAGTTCTGAGGGAGAGGATACGTAGATGCACTCCTTCACCTCGTTGGCGCCGACACTCCTAGACACAAGATCTATTACGTATATCCTACCAGTCTCAAGCGCCTTTGTCAGATCGAAGTTGAAGGTTAGAAGCTTCTCGACAAGATCATTGGTTGGCCTGTTTGAGGAAACATATATCCCCTTGTTGTTCCGGCTAAACTTTAGAAAGTCTGCTATCAGCCTCATCTGATTCTCCTCAAGCGAGGTCTCAAGCAACACAATCGACTTAGGCGGAACGCTTTTGAGCTTCTCTATAACCTTCGACATATCTCAACTATCCTCTTACTTCAAACCAGAGCGTTTCATAACTTCCCCTATAGCAGCTTGAAACTCCTTACCCTTGACGCTTTCATGGTTCACATTTAGCTTCTCACATAGCCTTTTCAGAATCAACCCATCTATAATTGGTGCACCAGACCCAAAAATTCCTTGAATCGCCGAGGCGAAGTCTTGGAGCCTTTGCGGAATCTCTTCCTTCTTGAGGGAAACCTTTTCCTCTACGTAAAGGTATATGGTGGCTCTACCGCTTTCGCCGAGAATCATTAAGCTCTCGTCTATAACATTAAGTAAGATTGCTTTGAAATTTTTTATTTGAATTGTCAACTCGACCCGCCTTTACAACATTTTGACCGCAACTTCTCATCGGGTGAATGCGCCGTTATCGTCTGGAGACCGGAATAGGGGATATGCTTATTCCCTCAGGCGTAATGAAGAAGTCGTAGCAGTCCAAGGCGTGGTTTACGCCACGCATCTTCGGAATATAGAGCCTTCTCCTAACCTTGAACTGTTCAAGGCTTGATTCAAGGATTATCAAGCCATCCGCTAGGAATTCTTCAAAACCGATCCCTATTTCCCTTCTGCCCCAGGGTACCTCTAGGGTGCAGAGGGTTGTGCACTTAGCATCTTCAAGGAGCTTGTTCACGAGTGCCATGAAGCTGCGTGCCTCTTCCTTCGTTTTGATATATGTCATCATGGCGGAGAGGCTGTCAATCACAAGGCGCTTTGCACCCAAATCTTTGATAGCGGTCATAATGCCTTTAATGTTGGCTGTAACGCCCTCCTCGCTGATTGTTTGAACCATGTCGAGGATGGCGACTTTTCGCTTCTGCTCTAGCTTAGTAAGGTCCCAATTGAACCTAGTCATATCGCGTTTCAGTTTGCTTGCGGTTTCAACAAATGTAGCGTAAACGCCTGCTTGATTGTGTTGCGTAGCACCATTGTATATGAATTGGACTCCTAGGGTGCTCTTTCCAGCACCAGCCTGGCCAGCGACTAGGATAACATCTCCCTCATTGAAGCCTCCTTCGATAATCTTGTTTAGGGAGGAGATCCCTGAAGGAACTACCTTTCTCATGGCACTCTCCAACTTAGAATGCAACACCTTAATGTTATTAACATGCTAAGATGGTTATAAGAGTTATTTTGTTTCTTTCAAAGTAACATTTACTTTATAGCATGGTATAACATAGTTTTGACATAGTGACGCTAATGGGCATTGAATATAAGGCGTTAGATGAACTCTCCAAGTATGGTTTAACAGAGATTCAGGCAAAGGTTTACCATGTCCTCACAAGGCTCGGAAAGACATCATCTACTAACATTGCAAAGAAGCTACGTGTTCATCGGAGCGAAGTGTATAGGGTTCTGAGGGAACTTGAAGAAAAAGGCATTGTCACCGAGCATAAGGGTCGACCAATCCTATTTACACCAGCGTCTCCCGAAGAAGCCCTCAAAATCCTACTTCAGGAACAGCTGAAGAAGTATGAGTACCTAAAACAGAATCTGCCAAAGCTTGTCGATTGGTTAGACTCCCAGAAGCTTGTCAATAGACCGTCCGTTTTGTTAATAGATGATGATGAAAGTATCAGAAAGACCATTGCAAGTACGCTCAAAATGAGTGGCTTTGATGTAGATACAGCTAGCGACGGTAGCGAAGCCCTAAAGAAATCTCGTCTGAGACATTACAACCTTGCTCTAGTAGATATACGCCTACCTGACATAGAGGGAACCAAGCTTCTTAAAATGTTGAAGATGGAGAACCGCGAACTTAAGGAGATAATTATCACAGGGTATCCCTCACTCAAGAACGCCATTGAGGCGATTAACGAGGGTGCTGACGCTTATATTATAAAACCCTTCAAACTGCAAGAACTTCTAGCCATTATGAAGAAAAAACTGGCAGAGTAGACGAGAATGAGCCCCCACGTGAGTGGTATTTGCACTGCAGGCGCTAGCATCATCTCATATGGCTCAGTTCCATAATCTAAGCCTCGACGTCTTTGGTTCGTGTTCTCTGGCGCGTGTTTCGATATACTCTTTCACTTTCTCTTCGCTGTATTTCTTTGCCTCTTGCTGTTTCCGCAGGTGCTTTTTAACCATGCTTAACAGTTTCTTCATATCGAATGGTTTTACCACATAGCCGTCAGCACCTTTGTTAACGGCTTCAATAGCGTTCTCCAATGACGGATAACCAGTAACAATGATCTTAACCATCTTCGGGGTAGTTTCTCGCATAGCAGTTAACAGCGCTGTTCCATCCATGTTCGGCAGACGAATATCAATTAAAGCGAGGTTGAAGAATTTCGTTCTAGACTTCTCAATTGCTTCCTCGCCATTCTCAGCCGTATCAACAACGTACCCCTCCGTCTCAAGCACAGTTGTTAGAGTCTCTCTAATGCTCTTGTCGTCGTCGATGACGAGGATTCTCGCCTTTCTCATTTCTCTTTCACCCCTTTCATCGTTGGTTCGATTGGAAGCTTTACGGTGAAGGTTGAGCCTCTTCCAGCCGTGCTCTCCACTGATATTGAACCTCCATGAGCTTCAACGATACGTTTGCAGATTGGCAATCCGAAACCTATACCCTTCGACTTAGTGGTGAGGAGTGGCGACCAAAGCTTCTCCAAGACCTGTTTCGGCATGCCTATCCCAGTATCGCTGAAGGTGATCTCTAAGTTCCCGTTCGACTTCTTGCTTCCAATCTTAAGCATACCGCCTCTAGGCATAGCCTCAACCGCGTTCTCGATCAGGTTAACGAGCACTCTCTTCATCTTCCCCGCATCCACTCTTACACTCGGCTTACTCTTAGTTGAATCCACTATGCGTACATTTGTTGGAACCTTCACGACGCTCAGAGCGTCCTTTACAAGTGATTTCGCGCTAGTATCAGCTAATTTTAGGTGGAGTTCTCGTGAGTATTCCAGGAGGTCGTTGATGATCTTGTCCGAGTACTCTATACCCCTCTCAATGACCTCTAGCATCCGCCTTGATTCGTTGTCAACTTTTGAGCCGAGCTTCGTCTTCAGATAATACGTAGCACCTGCAATTCCTTGGAGCGGGTTTCGCAGGTCATGCCCCACAGTTGCCGCCACTTCGCCTATGGCAGCCAATCGCTCGGCGTCCTTTAGCTGTTGCTCCATCTGCTTACGCTCGGTGATGTCCCTGAAAATCCCAACCAGATACTTTTTTCCACGGAATGTCGTGGGAGCTGCGCTAACATCAACATAGAAAACGGTGCCGTCTTTCCTTTTCACTGGAATATCTTTGCCCATTGTGATCTCCTTCCTCCCTGCCTTCTCAAACTGTTCCATCACATATGGCAGGCTCTCCGCGGGATGTATGTCCATGACTCTCGTATTCTTGAGCTCTTCACGACTAATACCCAACATTTGACAAAATGCCTTATTTCCGTCAAAGAATCTCTTGTCTTCCGTGCTCACCAGATGTATTCCGTCTATTGCATTTTCATAGATAGCGTTGAATTTTTCTTCGCTCTCCCTCAGCATTTCCTCCGCAAGCCGCTTTTGCTCGGTAATGTCTCTAACTATGCCCCACATTCCCTTGGGTTTCCCATCTGCGTCTCTGATCAACCAAACCCTGATAGATATTGGGAAAACCGTTCCATCTTTTCTTATGTATTCCTTTTCGTATGGGTCAGAATAGCCCCTCTTTACAATCAGTTCCTTTACGATCTTGTCCTCCATCTGGTGCCACTGTTTTGGTGTCAGTTGTTGATAGGTTAATTTTTTCACTTCGTCCTTGGAATAACCAAGCATATCCGCATACGCCTGATTGCTCTCAATTATTCGTCCATCCATCTCTGTATATACAATTCCGTCCTGGATGGTCTCGTACAAAAGGCGATATTTTTCCTTGCACTTCCGAAGCGCCTCCTCCGCCAGTTTCCGCTCGGAGATGTTTCTAGCGATGCTGACTTTATGTTTAAAGTGCGCCGTATCCCGTTCCCTCCTCTGTTCCCTTCCTAGTCTTTCATGATTCGTCAAGTTTCTATCTTCCATCATGAAACTACTTTCCTATTCTTTGTTTTATCCATTGTTTTAGGAAAATATCGGCTATTTTGTATTCCTCGTTTACTCGGTCTATAAGTCCTTTAGATTCCAGTGCTTTAACTGCCTTTTGTACTGTAGAGGGAGATGTTAGGTCGTATTCTCTTATGAAATCTTGAGAGTAGAGATTTTTTCCCTCTTCGATTGCTAGACCTAGAAGGAGTGCTCTCTGTTTTCCCTTAGTTGACTCCCATGTAGTTATGTAGGCGTGTGACTGGCTGGCTAAAACTTTTCCCACAGCTTCTCTGATACTCTGTTCTCTCACAATCTTCTCGGATTGAGCTATATTCCATAGCTCGTGGCATAATTGCTGTGTGTAGTATGGGTGGCATTGTGTTATTTCGAGAATTTGCTGGATTTCTTTGTTGTCGATTTTAATTTTTGTTTGTGAAAACTTATCGGCTATGAATTTTGCAAAATCCTCTTCGGGGATCCTTCCTAGAGGATAAGCTTTAGCAATTCGGTATAATGGCTTGTTTTTATCTGAAAAGATTTGATCGAGGAGATGTCTTCTGCTTCCCATGAAAACGTAGGAAACCTTGGAGTGAAATTGGATTTTTGAACGTAAACTTTGTTCGATTTCTTTTCCATTAAGATTACAAATTTCTTGAAACTCATCGAAAACAACGATTGCAGTTTTATCCTTTTTCTCAGCGAGTTTCTGAGGTGCGTCGTAAATATTTTCCAAAACTTTATCGATTTCTTTAGGTCGCCTATCAAACCCGATCTCTATTCTGGCTGGTGCTCCCCCGATTTCCACGATGATCTTGGGGGTAATAGTCGGCAGAACTTCACGAACCGTTTTTATGATTTCCTCAAGTTTTCCCATAGTTCCAGCAGCAATTGCATTTGCATAGATTTCAGCAAATCTAGCCTTTGAGGTAGCACGGAAAATATCTATATAGATGCCTAGAAAGTCCTTCTTGCGTAGGTGAGCTAGAATTTCCATAATTAGCGAAGTCTTACCATACCTTCTAGGCGAGTACATCAAAATGTTAAGTCCGCCCTGCAAGTCAGTTATAAGCTCACTTATCTCCTTTCTTCTGTCTGCAAAATCTTCGCCGGTAACCACATCTCCAAAAATAAATGGATTCTTTATCATACCGATCAGCGTAATCTAAATAGTATAACAAAATTTATACTTTTTGGCGTAACGCTATTTAGCATAATCTAAAACCTCATCTGCCAAACAGCCCAACCTTTTGGCTAATAAATTATTACGTGCGGGCAAATATCATTTCTACCACTATGCCTATTCGGTTGCAAATAATCAAGCGCATGAAACGTTAAGTAAAGTAATAGATAAAAACTCAATTGAAATGGTTGCGAATGCGCCTCTGAATTATTCGAAGTGTAGCTACTTTAAGGTGGCTTAGCGAAAACGAGAAGTATGAACTCCTCAGAAATAGTGCAAGCATAAGGAGGAGAATTATGAAAATAACGGATGTAGAAACTGTTAAACTTGCGTACCCGCTCGAGAAGCCTCTCGGAGCCTCAAAAGGCGACTTCTACCAAAGGACCTCAGCACTCGTGCGTGTGCATACTGACGAAGATATAGTTGGGGTTGGCGAAGGCTTAACTGATCCGCTTGTTGTTGAAGCGATGATCGAAAAGAAGTTAAAGGGCATGGTGCTCGGGGAGGATCCGTTCAACATTGAAAAGATTTGGAAGAAACTCTTTGCGGGAAGCGTTTACTGGGAATTGAAGGGTGCAACAATTTGTGCGATAAGTGGACTCGAGGTTGCGCTGTGGGACATTATAGGCAAGGCATTGAAAGTTCCGGTCTACAAACTTTTGGGTGGAAATTGTAGAAGTGATAACAAGATTCTGGCGTATGCCAGCGACCTGTTTTGGGATGAGCCTGAGCCCATGGCGGAAACCGCGGCTAAATACGTCAAACAAGGCTTCTCGATTGTAAAGACGCATTTAGGACGAGGGTTAGAAGAGGACGAAAAAAGAGTTAAGGCTATGAGGGAGGCAATTGGGGACAAAGGGCTCATGGTGGATATTAACTGTGCCTATGATAGGGTAACCGCCTACAGAGAAGGAAAGATGCTGGAAAAGTACGATTTGTTCTGGTACGAGGAGCCCTTACCACCATATGACGTTGATGGATATGTCGAATTGAAGCGCAGAGTGAACATTCCCATTGCTACAGGAGAAAATGATTTCACGAAACTCAGCTTTAAAGAACTGTTCATTAAGAACGCTGTCGACTACGCAATGCCGGACATAAATAGGCTTGGTGGACTGCTTGAATCCAAGAAAGTCTGCGCTTTGGCTGAAGCTTTTAACGTTGTGTGCTCTCCCCACAATTGGACTAGCGGAGTAGGCTTAGCTGCAACGATTCAACTGATGGCTTGCACCCCGAGCTGCGAGCTCCTAGAGTTTGACCCTACCGGTTATCCACTCTATGAGCCTTTGTTGGCGAAGCCCCTCAAAGTCAAAGATGGATACGTAGAAATTCCAGATACGCCCGGTATCGGAGTGAATCTTACCGACAAGATAATTGAGAAGTACCAGTTTAAGCCTCCAAAGAAAAAAGGGCTGACACTGTATTAGATGATCTCTAGTGCTCGATTTTCTAGCTTCGTAATAGGCTACGATTGCTGAATCTTAACCCTTTCCTAGTCTTGCCACGAAGAAGCCCACAAACATGAGTATGGCAGCAATTATGGACACATACCAACCTAGCCCGGGTCCCCATGTTACGGTAGCTGAGATGCCCGCTACAATTGGTACTGTTAAAGTCCCGCTCCAGCCCATGCCTTTCAAACCTAGCAATCCCTCGACTAAGAGCGGTAGACCTATGGCTAAAAGAAGCGGTGGCAATAAAGCTAGGATCCCTCCTCCTATTAGGAAGCCGCGTTTCCAAAAGCAGCCTAAGAGCCCTAAGGCCGTTGCCAGCAATAACACTATTGCTAAGACGTTAAAAACAATCTGAAACTCGGCTGGCATAGTAATTTGGGGCACACCCGGTATGCTTCCAGTTTGGCTAAGACCATACGCGTAGAGAGTTACCTTGAGGCTGTATGTTAGAACGTTTATTGAAAGAGAATATAATGGTAAAGCGAGAGATGCCAGGGGTAGCACTGAGCCGATGATTCCAACAATAATATTTAGTCCTATCTTCGGCACTTTTTCACCTGCTGTATGTTACGGTCCTTTAATGACGAGTGTTTTTAAGGATTTTCACGAAAGTTGAAAACATGTGCTATTTGTTTTCAACTTTTTGGGAAGACTGTTTCTAAGAGTCGAACTTCTTGAAAATTAGTCTCGTATTTGTAGCTACGACACCTTCGATTTCTCTAATTTTTTCGAGGCTATTATTTAATTCGGGCGTAGAAGCCGCTACGATGAAAACTTCTATATCGTAGTCTCCGCTGATCTCGTACACTTTTCTGACTCCTCTCACGACTCTTGCTTTTCTAGCAATGGATGAAGTGTATACGTTTGACTCACATTTTATCAACATCAAGGCCTCAATTGCCTCGGGTACGTTTGCCTGGAACTTCACCCCGGTAATGCTTTCAGCTAGCTCTATTAGATCTACATCTCTGTAGTTTGTAATTGTCGGGCGTTCTTTGATTGCAGATAACATCGCTAGAAGTTGATCTTCGCTTAAGCTTATTCCAAGTTTGTCCAATCTGGCTTTTAACGCATGCCTACCAGCATACTTATCCAATATGATGTCTCTTTTCTTGCCTACAAGTTCTGGTGGGAAGCTTTCGTAGATTATGGGATTTACCAGCACGGCAGCAGTATGAACGCCTGCCTTATGGGTGAACGCGTTATCTCCAACGATTGGTGTGTGCGGTGAAAGAGCTATTCCACTATATTTCTCAACGATCCGTGAAAGTTCGGGAAGTTGGCTCAAATTAACGGTGTCTATTCCGTAGTGTATTTTTAACGCTGTAGCTACCTCTTGAAGAGACGCTATTCCTGATCTTTCGCCAATTCCATTGATCGTGACATCAATAATTTTTGCACCACCTTCCATTGAAGCAAGAGAGTTTGCCACAGCTAATCCTAAATCATTGTGGCAGTGAGTTTCTAAATCAACAGTTAATTCCTTTGTCAATCTTCCGAACATGTTTCGTGCTCTCTCAGGTGTTAGGATCCCCACGGTGTCCGCCAAACTTATTCGGTCCGCGCCGGCGGCAATCGTTGCCCTTGAAATTTCAATTAGGAAATCATAGGTTGTTCTGGTGGCATCTTCAGGGGTAAATCTAATTTTCAGTCCATGCGCTTTAGCGTACTCAACAGCCTCAACGGCTAGTTGCACTGCCTCTTGAGGAGTTTTCTTTAATTGGTCTCTAAGCCGTACGTCAGTGGTTCCCAGAAAAATTCCAATTCCGGTGGGGTCGCAGTCGATGACCTCATCTATGTCGGATTTAATCGCTCTGGCATGCCCAATAATTTCTGCATGCAATCCGAGGTCGGCAATTTTCTTTACAGCTTCTTTCACATCTTTTGAAACCTTGGGATTTCCAGCCTCAATGATATCTATCCCGATTTCATCGAGGTTTTTTGCGATTTCGATTTTTTCTTGGACTGAAAAGGAAACTCCTGGCGCTTGCTCTCCCTCTCTTAAAGTTGAATCTAAAAGAAGTACCCGTTTAGAAGCGTGTTCCAAAGTCGTCCCTCTATATCCGTTAAATGATAAGCTTAAAACGTATAAAATAATTCATTATTTAAGAATTTCGTACAATAAATACGGAATCTGTACCAATTAATACGTCTCTCGTATGCCACCTGAAATTAAAGGATCACTTGCAGTCGCTAATCTTGTGGGCCTTTTGCATTACACAACTTTCATGTACCTGAAAATCTTGGAAGCTGAAGGAAAAATTGAGTTTACAAAGCAGGTCGGTAAAGCAAAGTTTTATCGAATAAGAAAAAGTTGAGAAAAATTTCTTAAATTAGCTTCATTGAGAACATTATAACTTTCTAAAAATTTCTTCCAAATCTTTTCTTGTATTTTCAATTTGCTTATTCACATCAACGCTGAGAATGAATACACCCTTCAACGAATCTACTAGGTTCTTATCCCCTAGAACCTTAATTATTCCGTTAATCTGATCCCTCAGAGTTTCTATGTTTCCCTTCCTCAGATGGGTTATTACTTTCTCCAAGTTTGCTTCTTCTCTCAACATAACCACATCTCTAATGTCTGCTCTTCTTGCCGAATGAATCTTGAAGGCGATTAACAGTTCTTTTTCTGGAATTCTACAGCTAACAGAAGTTTCAATGCCAGGGATGTTTGCTAAGGCCGAATGCTTTTTTATGTAATTAAAACTCCAAGAGGCAGCAGTTGCACTACAGACCAAGCTTCCAACTAAGAGGTCAACAGTTACCGGAAGACCCTCTACTTTCTTTACGTAACTCACAAATTCTCCTCCATAAATCTCGTCGAAACCAGTTTTCTCTACGTGTTTTCTAAATCCTTCTTGTTCCAGAATGCTTTCATATTTTTTTGATTCCTTCCTAGATACTACAAGGTCACAGTCCACGGAAAATCTATGCCTTGCTAAGCCTGATACAGCATAACCTCCAACCACAACAAAATCTAGTTTTACCTCTTCGAGTTTCTTGATTATCCTTAGAATTTCGTTCTCTCTTTCGATTATTTTCATCGTTAACACTAAAAGTTGGTCTTAGTTTCCTTGTATTTGATGCCTAACCCTAAATTATACATTTCATCCAACATTTCCAAAGCAGGCTCGTAAGAGTAGATCTTGTTCTGGCAGAACTCGACGGTTTCTTTCAAGGGGGCGACGCTCAATCCTTCCACTCTCTTGACTCTAAAGTCAGCTTCGGGATATAACACGTAGAACAATCCGAATATTGTTTCTCTTACGGGCTGGTCTTTCACGTAGAATCTCTGTCTTCTGGAAGCGAAGAAATCTCTCCATTTTTTCAATTCGCTTTTGCGAACCTTCAAATGGATTGGATAGAACCCAGAGAACCTGTCAACCTGATAACCACCTTTAGTCCAAACGAAAACAGCATCCGGCCCTGTCAAAGCATATCTCATATCAGTTTCTTTTAATAACTCGTATCCTCTTGCGACATTATTCCTCTTAGCCATATACTCCTCGGGAGAATTAACCTTGTACTTGCCCCACCCAGTTTTCTCCAACAATCCTTTTTGTGCCATATCGTGCAAAACTTTGTTAGGGTTAGGACTAGGAAAGACTGCGGTAAATTCCTTTACCGTAAACTCTTTTCGCCAGTTCCACAAGACATTCCACAATTCATGATACGACATAAATATTACTACAGTGGTAATAATTTAAATACTTACCGCTCTCTTCGGTTAATCTCCTATGCCCAATAAAAAAGATTTTTTTAACAAAAACAAATCTTTTTAGACTCTTCGACCACGTTCTGTAATTTTTCTCGGGGAATGCGAGTTTTATCTTCTAGATCTTCTATTTCGTATTTTAGTACGTCTTTGGCTAGCATTAGGTTTGCTTGATGGAAATTCATTAGTGAATGTTTATCTAGGGTTCGCAATATGGATATAGGATAAAGTTTTTTCCTTTTGATTAATTCTTCCAACCCATTATTTTTCGGATATTTCCAGCATAACAATTTTAATCCTTTACATTCTGCGTATTGAATCGCGTCAAGAGAAGCTTTTGTGTTGCAAACAAGCCATGCTCCATCAAAGCGTTCGCATTTTCCAGTTTTCCAACCTTCCACTAAATCTAAATACCTAGCGTAAGTGTAAAGCGCTTCTTTCAAGCCAGTATAGATGCCACCTGTGTTATGATATTTGCACTCTATCATGTAATGGTTCATTCTTGATCCTGAAACTTCGTCGGCAATAATGTCAACTTCATGATTCACGCAGGCACCGCTTACAATCGTCCGGAGCTTAATTTGATAGCTGTATTCCCGCAATAACTCCCCGATAAAGGTTTCAAATGGAAAGCCCGCCGGACCTAGCCGCATGATCGCACCTTTAAGATCATACAAAGCGGCGGTTTCGGGTTTTTCTTTTTCCAAAAAACTGAGGGTCAGTTGGAGGATTTCTCGGGTTGTTATGCCTTCGTATACTCTTTCCGTAACTTCTTTTACAACTTTGTCTGCTATTGGTTCGGGTGTTCCGCTTCGTAAGCATGTTCTACGGATTTTCTCTGGTTGGAACTCTTCTTTTTCGCCAGAGGCTTTTATAACGAGCATTAGGACCTTATTTCTCCTTGAGTTTCCAATGTATAAATTTCAAGACTAAACACTTATCCCAAGGCATAGTCTGCGGACAGATATGCCTTTGGGGGCCTCTTATTGAATTTAACTCCAACAAAATAGCCTTTATTGAAGAATATCACATTTAAATGAAAAAAGCTATAATTCAAATCCTTTAGACCATTTATTCATGTCAGAAAAAATAACCTACGGGAAATTGGTTGATGAGGTTATTGGTCAACGGTTATGCTCACTTTGTGGTGCATGCAGAGCTTTGTGTCCTGTTCGTGTTATAGACTGGAAGAATGAGGATACTGTAAGTTTCGATTGGCGTCGGTGTACGGCTTGTAAAATATGTTATTATGTCTGTCCAAATGTTAGTTTCCAATTTGGAGAAATTGAGAAAAAAATCTTCGGTCAACAATCAACAGAAAATGAGCCCTTAGGCATAGTTCGCGGTAGCTTTGCTGCGCGCTCGACTAAAAATGAGGTACTAAAAGTCACTCAGGATGGCGGCGTGGTTACCTCACTGCTTTCATATATGCTTGATAAGCAAATAATCGATTGCGCAGTGGTCACTAGAAAAAGCCTTCAAGCTCCATGGAAGCCAGAGCCAACGGTTGCTTTATCCCATGGCGATCTGCTTCAAGCGGCTGGATCAAAATATACTCCAAGTCCAATAATGTTGGCTCTAGCTTTAGCAGCAACCGAATATAAAAAAAAGCAGATTGCCGTAGTAGGTGTATCTTGCCAAATTCGAGCAATTAGAAGAATGCAATTTCTGCCTTTTGCAAAGTTAAAAATAGTTGAGCCAGTTGTCTTCACGTTGGGTCTCTTTTGCTTCAAAAGTTACTATTATGATAAATTGATGAGTTTCATTAAAGACATAAGATGCTTGGACCTAAATCAGATCTCCAAAGTGGGCTCAAAGTTTGAGATAAAGGGAGGGCGCTTCATTATTCATGTTGGTGAAGAGGAAATACTTAATGTTCCAGTAAGTAGCGTTGCTCCTTATGGGCTAGAGGCTTGTGAAAAATGTGATGATTTTTCTGCAAAACTTGCGGATATTTCAGTTGGAGGCTGTGGTACGCCGCCTGGTTGGTCAACCGTTCTTATTAGAACAGAAAATGGAGAACGCGTTTTTAACGAGGCTATAAAGGCTGGATACATTGAGAGCAAGCCATTAAGCGAAGTCAAACCTGGAATTGAGTTGGTTGTAAGGCTCGAACAGAAAAAACGGGAGACGGCAAAGATTTAATGAGCGCGCGCCTTTACGCATGCTGAGACATCTCCAAACAGTGAAAAAGGTAGTTACTATTTCAAATAAAAAGCACGTTGCAAATTATCTCCTTTTCTCCTCATTTAGCCAATTCCCAAAAAGGAAATTAAACGATAAGCACCTGCACCAATGAGAAAAGCAAGAACTATAGTTAATGTCATTATAAGAAAGGCTGTTTTCCATCCCAGTTCTTTCCCAAGCACTGCCACCGTGGCCACGCAAGGAATGTATATCGTTACGACAAGGACGAAAATGAATAGTTGAGTTGGCGTCATGAAAATCAAAAGATTATTTGCGCTTGGACCGTACTGCATAATGGCCAGTGCCACGAGCAATTGGAGTGTTAACTCCTTACGAAGAATCCCAAAAATTAAAGTAGGTACGGTAGCGGCTGGCAACCCAAGTAGCCATTGAACGAAAGGCTCTATTGAATTAGTAAGTGCCCACAAATATCTAGTTTCGTACAAAGCTCCAAGAACTAGGCTGCCTAACATGACAATCGGGGCAGCCATAAACACGAAGTCTCTAAACCTATACCATGTCTTTTTCAAAACGGCAGAGCCAGAAGGGGCCCTCAGCGGAAACATCTCCATAACCAAACCCGATGATTCGCCGGGAAGGAGCTTGTGTAAACAGAGTCCAACCAAGCAAATCAATGTCACATCAATTATGAAAATTAAAGCAACATAACTCCATCCGATGAAATGAGCTACCGCGGCAAGAATGACGGCTATTCTCGCGCTACATGGAACTAGGACTATTAGGGTGCATGCTAAAAATCTCTCTCGTTTTGTTGTGAGTACGCGCGTGCCCATAATTGCAGGCACGTTACACCCGGCACCTGTGATTATGGGGATTATGGCTCTGCCATGCAGTCCAAACCTGTGCATAATATTGTCGGTCAGAAAAGCCACGCTATTTAGGTATCCACTGTCTTCCAATATTGATAAAACGAAATAGAAAGTTAACACGTATGGCACACCGACGCTGAGCCAAGCTAAAATTCCGGCATCAAAACCCCAGATGATAACCCTAGCCAGCGTTTCATTTGTAAAAAACAGATAGATTATTTTATCCAAAAATGGTGAAACGAGTGACCCCCATAAATTCCCAATCGTATCGCTTAGGAAGCCGCCAACATAAAACATGAACGTAAAAACTCCGAATAACGTTACGAGCATTAACGGCATGCCTGTAAGTGGTGCTACCGTATAGTGCTTTAGTCTTTCAGAGAAGAGTATTGGTTGTTCAACTCTTCTTTGAACAGCATCTGCAATTGTTCCAGCTAATCCATATCTTTCGCGTACAATTCGTATTCCGGCTGGTTCGCCATGTTTTGCTTCGATCTGCTTAGCTAGAGTAGTTGATAGTTGTAGAATTTGTTCTCCGTTTGGGTAACCTTTCACAACCTCAATGAATTCTGGATCTCCTTCGAGTAGTTGGATGGCTAAGGCTCTAGGGGGTAAGCCATATGGAGTTTCTTTCAAATTTTTTATGATAGTTGTTTCAAGTTCTTCGATCGCAGTTTCAATGTCACGCCCGTAGGTGATGCTTGGCTTACTGGTCTTTAATTTTCCATGTGCAAGGTCGACAACGGTCTGAATGAGCTCTCTAACACCTTCTCCTCGGACTGCAACAGTAGGCACAACTGGAGCGCCTAAAAGTTTGGAAAGCGCTTCGTGGTCTATTTTCAACCCAATTTTTGCCGCGTAATCAATTAAATTTAGAGCAACCGCAACCGATAAACCCAGTTCGAGAAACTGCAATACTAAGTATAAGTTTCTCTGTAAATTAGAGGCGTCCACTACAACAATAGCGACCTCAGGGCGACCTTCTAAGACACCTCTTCTCGCAACCCACTGATCCTCAGAAATAGCACTAATAGCATAGGTTCCGGGAAGATCTATAATGCCAATCGTAGTGTCGTTATGTTTTGTTACGCCAAAATTTAGCTCTACCGTCTTTCCGGGGTAATTGGCTGTGATCACGTTAAGTCCGGTTAACTGATTAAATAAACAACTTTTTCCAACGTTGGGATTACCCGCTATTGCAACTGTTAAGTCAGTTTTTTCTTTTACTTCTTTCAAAATCTGATGACAAGATAGTGGCATCCCAACGCCTCTTAAGACTACGATTTTCTAATCCGGATGATTGATGCAATATTGCGGCCTAAGGCGTAGCTTGCGCCCATCACTTTTACGATAATTGGTCCGTTAAAGGGAGCTTTCTCTTCGACTTCTACAGACGCCCCAGGTAGGAGCCCTAGTGTGGCAAGGTAACGTAGTACATCGGGGTTTTCTTCAGTTATTTTGATTATGACACCGCTTTGTTTGGGGTTAAGATTTGCTAAAAATTCTGATTTTTCTTCAACTACTCTGCCTGACTCCGTTGGGATTGGGTTTCCATGTGGGCAAGTTTTTGGATGTCCCAAGATTTTTTCTAGAGGTTCGATAACATCTCTGGTGAGGTCGTGCTCGAGTTTACAAGCTGCATTGTGAACTTTGCTCCAGTCTACATGTAAAATATCTGTTAGTAACCGTTCGGAAAGACGATGCCTCCTGATAACGTTTAGGGCTACCCTTCGACCTTTTTCTGTGAGTTTTACGCCTTTGTAAGGCTCGTGTGTAATCAGACCTTGCTTTTCCAAATTTTCTATCGTATTTGTTATAGTTCCAAGCGAAACCTGCAACTGGTCAGCGAGGTTGCTGGTTTTCGCTGACCCTGTTTTTTCATTTAACTTGTAAATGGCTTCAAGATACTCTTCCGAAGTAGGTGATACTTCTTGGCTCATCATGACCACTCCAAATTAGAAATATTATTAATCGCACTTTAAATTACGAAAAATCGTATTTATATCTGTTGTGGCGGTCATAAGGAAGAAGAGAAAAGGGTTGGAAGAACTGGGTCAAAGGCATGTTGATGATGCCGTGCTGCTGGTTGCCAATTGTATTCCTTGTTTACTTCTTCCTAAGATTCGCACGTTTCATCCCATAGTCTTTTTAGTAAAATAACTTAAACCGCCTCAATTAGAAATTTGAGGAGAATGTAAGGTTAACCTCCGCCCACCGCAGGAAGAATCAAGACTTCGTCTCCATCTTTTAACTGAGTTTCTAACCCTTTCAGGAAATGCGCGTTTTTGCCATTTACATAGAAATTCAATAAGCTTTTTGGTTTGCCAGTTGAATCGAAAACTCTCGTCTCAAACGCATCTCCGTACTTTGCTATCAATTGACGAAGAGCTTCAGTTAATGTTGCAGCTGATACGTCAACCTCTTTTTCGCCAGCTGTCACCTTGCTTAGCAAGGAAGGGATAATGATTTTTACTTTTGCCACCGTAGACGCCTCCAAATTTTTATGCGAGTTTAAGTGCCTCGAGTTTAGGTTCGATTTCAATAGGCTTTGGAATTTGATCTGAGACCGCCTCGGGTGTTTTTAATCCATTTCCTGTAACGTAACATACAATTACTTCATCAACAGCAACTTTGCCAGTTTCGACCAATTTTTTTAATGCCGCGATAGTTACTGCTCCGGCTGGCTCAGCGAAAATTCCCTCAGTCTTTGCAAGTAGTTTTATAGCTTCTACTGTTTCTTGATCTGTTGCGGATTCAGCTGCCCCATCTGATTCACGGATGCTTCTCACGGCATACACTCCATCCCCGGGTTCTCCTATGGCGAGACTTTTTGCTATCGTATCGGGATGTTCGATGGGGATAACTTCGCTGCTGTTAGATTTGAAGGCAGTTACTATTGGTGAACAACCGGCTGGTTGAGCTCCAGTTATCCGAATTTTTGAGTTTTTGATTAAGTCTAGTCTCTTGAGTTCGTTGAAGCCTTTGCTGATGGCGCATAATAGCGCCCCGCTTGCCATTGGTACTACAACGTGATCCGGGGGATTCCAATCTAATTGTTCACATACTTCAAAGGCTAGTGTCTTCGAGCCCTCGACGTAATATGGGCGGAGGTTGACATTCACGATTGCCCAATCGGAAACTTCGGCAACTTGAGTTGCAAGCCTATTCGCGTCGTCATATGTTCCTTTCACGGCGATTATTTTAGCCCCATAGACTGAGGCTTGCACAATCTTGTTGAGTTCGATGCTGGCTGGAATGAAAATATAGCAAGGTATCCCTGCCTTTGCGCTGTGTGCTGCTGTCGCTGCAGCTAAATTGCCTGTGGAAGCGCAGCCGATTGCCTTAGCATTGAACTCCAACGCTTTAGAAACGGCAACTGTGGCAGGTCTATCTTTAAAAGAATAGGTAGGGTTTACCGTATCGTCCTTTATGTATAGAGTTTTTAGCCCAATTGCCCTGGCCAATCTGTTACATTTATGTAAAATGGTGTAGCCTGCACCTAAATCCACAATTTTTGTCTCGTCGTGAACCGGTAGAAGTTCAAAATATCGCCAAACTGTTTTCGGCCTATTTCTAAACGAGTCTCTGTTTAATTCTAATGAATCGTAATCATATACCACATCTAACGGTCCAAAACAGTTCTCGCAAACATGAATTTTGACCGGGGAATATTCTCTCCCACATTCCCTGCACTTAAGCACCTTGACGAAACCGAGTGTTATTTCCTCCTACGACGCGGATGAATTAGTGGTCCAGTAAATATATAAGGTTTAGTATAAAAATTATTAAAAAATTCTTCTGAGTAATATTTCCAAGAGGAACAAGCATTCAAACTCTATAAAAAAGTAATAGACGACTTGGGCGTCCCTTGGTCGCGTGTAGAGTAGTGTAGAACTTATAAGAAAGATAACGGCGTTATAAAGTGTGGGAGATAATTTTGAGACCACCATGCGAACTTGTTGTGCAATACGTACTGCCCGCCTTCCGATCTTTGGTAGCAAAAGAACTTATTGAAAAGCACGATTTTTCACAAGTAGCCGTGGCTGAAAAACTGGGAACTACACAAGCTGCGATAAGCCAATATCTCTCCTCAAAACGCGGAGACAAGCGGGTAAGGCAGCTTGAAGCTATACCTGCGGTTCAGTCTGTTGCAAGTGAGGTGGCGCGTGGCATAGCAGATGGAAAGCTTTCTCCAATTGACGCTATGCTAAAGGTATGTAAACTGTGCATAGCTCTAAGGACTCAGGAGGCTATTTGCAATTTGCATAGAGATTTTGTTTCTCTTCCCAAAGTCTGTAACATATGCCCTAAGATATACAAAAAATAATCTGGGCTTGCTCCACATAGAATTATTAATCATAAGACAATTTATGAAAGCATCAAAAACATTCCGTACAGGTGGTGTTATGACCGAGAAGGTTGTGCAAGAAACTTTCGAAGCTTTATTCGCATTAACCGACTTGAGACAGATCTTTAGAGAAACTAAACCATTCTTTCAACTGAACAGCGAACAAAGGGAACAAGTCAAGAAGATCATCGAAAGAGTAAGACAAAGTTTAGATGTCATTGAAAAGGAGCTGATAAAATGAGTTATGTTGCCTGTGGCATTGAGACTAGAGCAAGAGAAGAGCTATTCATAAACATTCATCCGATCCAAGCTGCTGGTAGGCTCACACCTGAAGCTATGAAAGCCCTTATCGCGTACGGGGATGGCTACTCAAGTTGCGACTGGTGTGTTAAACCATTTAGGCTAGACAAGGTTAAAAGACCACCAATCGAAGAGTTTCATCAAGAACTAGCAGAGTTTCTCGGAATGGATCAAGTAAGGGTTGTACCAGGTGCACGGCGAGGATTTCAAGCGGTTGTATCTTCGTTGATTGAAAAAGGAGATAGTGTGCTCGTTTCCTCTTTAGCTCATTATACCGAGTTTATGGCGGTTGAAGAAGCCGGTGGCCTTGTCAAGGAAGTTCCATTGAACCAAAAAAACATTATCACTGGTGAAGCAGTAGCTCAGAAAATCGAAAGGGTTAGAGAAGAAACCGGAAGTTTTCCTAAACTGATTATGATTGATCATTTTGATTACATGTTTGGGAATGAGCATGACGTTTACAATATTGCAAAAGTCGCTTCCGAATACAGCATTCCATTTCTGTTTAATGGAGCCTACTCCATTGGTGTAATGCCGGTAAATGGGAAGAAGATTGGTGTCGACTTTCTAGTTGGTTCTGGACATAAGAGCATGGCGTCCACAGGTCCCTGTGGTGTATTAGCAACTACTGAAGAATGGGCAAAAACAGTGTTTAGAACAACCCAAATGGTAGGAGACATTACGAAAAGAAAGTTCGGGATCAAAGAAGTTGAGATGATGGGCTGTAATCCGATGGGTGGTACCATAATTTCGTTGATGGCTTCATTTCCTCGCGTCAAAGAAAGGGTTAAACATTGGGATGAAGAAGTCAAAAAGATCAACCATTTCATCGACGAATTTCTAAAGATTCAAGGAAATAAAGTTCTGAGTGAAATGCCGCGAAAACACACTTTAACCAAAGTCGATACAACCGGAAGCTTTGACAAAATTGCGCAGACGCATAAAAGAAGAGGCTTCTTCTTTAGCGACGAGTTAAAAGAAAGACGGATTGTCGGTGAATTTGCTGGGGCCACGAAGGCTTGGAAGTTAAATACTTACGGGTTAACTTGGGACCAAGTAAAGTACTTAGCCCAAGCGTTTCATGAAATCGCAAAGAAGTACGGGATAAATGTGGCGTAGAAGGATAAGTGGAAACCGATGGGTGTTGAAAAGTGGAGATTAGTTAATGCAGGCTCTCTTCCACCTCTAGAGACTCAAACGATTTGGCATGCAGGAGCAATCGCGGTTTCCGAAGGTGTAGCACCTAATACGATATTTATCGATTGGCCGAAGACCCCCTTGGTCGGATGCGGTTTTCACCAAGAAATTGAGAAGGAAGTCGACTTAGACTACTGCCAAAGACATAACATACTCGTCGCTAGGAGACAAATTGGTGGAGGAGCAGTATACCTAAACGACGGGCAAATCTTCTACCATGTGGTAGTTCACAAGAAGACTCCAAGTATACCGCCTAACGTGGCTGACTTCTACAAGGTTTTACTTCAAGCTCCAATCAAAACTTACCGTGATCTTGGAATTCCTGCCGAGTATCGTCCAATTAATGACATCAAAGTAGGTGAGCGAAAGATTTCAGGAAATGGCGCCGGCTTAATTGAGGATGCGATGGTGTTATGCGGAAATCTAATTCTTACATTTGATTACGACACGATGGTTAAGGTGCTCCGGGTTCCCGAAGAAAAGTTTAGGGATAAGCTTGTCAAAAGCCTTCGGGATTGGGTTACCACAGTCGAAAGAGAACTTAGCCGCGTTCCAAAGCGAGAGGACTGTATTAACTTGCTTGTAAAGAATTTCGAAGGAACATTAAATATAGAATTAGTCCCCGAACAACTTACAGACCGAGAGAAGATACTAATCAAAGAGTTAAACGCCATATACCAAACGGACCAGTGGCTCTATATGCCTGCCTACCGTCATCCGGAGCTCACTCAGCATAGAGGGGTTAAAGTTGCTGAGGGCGTTTACGTGGTTGAAGCTATGCATAAAGCACCTGGAGGATTGATCCGCGTTACCTTAGAAGTCGTTGAAAAAAGGATTAGAGACATCTTGATAAGCGGAGATTTCTGGTTCATCCCTCAACAAAGCCTAGCAGAACTAGAAAAGAGACTAGTGGGTTTGGATTTCGATGAAAACGATCTGTTAAAGAGTGTCAACAAATTTTATCGAAACTATCACATTGAAACTCCGGGTGTGACACCTCGAGACTTTGTCAAGTCGATCAAGCTTGCAAAACAGCAAATAAAAGACTTCTAAAAAATTTTAACAGTTAATCGGAGAGTTGGCATCTAGAATAATAAGTCTTCAATTTTGCATGGTCTAAAGTTTACCATGTTATCGAAATGTTTATCTTAGATTCTTTAGACGTCGTATAGAGTTACCGAGGTATTAGCTGTGGAACCTCTGCTGCATGTTTGGATCCCGTTTGCTGTTGCGCTTATCGTTGGCATTAGATGGAAAAAGGCGCTTCTTCTTTCGCTGATAGCGTTGATTCCAGATTTTGATATGATATTTCATATGCATAGAATCTTGTTTCACTCTGTCTTTGTACTAGGTCTAATAATGGTTATCGTATCCGTCTTGTTGTGGAAGACAATTTTGGTTCGCGTTGGGGACATATATCTAACAGTTATCTTCTTAGCTAGTCATTTGGCTCTTGATCTTTTCTCGGGATATAGTGCCCTTTTTTGGCCATTTTCTGAGTTTGCTTATGGGTTTACTGCTAGAGTTACAATGAGTTTTAGTAGTCCGTTTAATCTGTCTCAATACATACAGTTCCGTGTTATCCCTATTGCCCAGCTTGTTAAGACTCAGGAAGGCTTTTTGCTAACTGATGTCGGTGCTGCAATATCTGTCTTATTTGGAGGTGCGCTGGTCGCAAGAGAGATTTTGGCAAAAATTCCAGTATTGAAAAAAGGTTATAGCGACTAATGTACCTTTAATTTGATTTTAGACAAATTTCACGCTGAGCTTTGGATTTTTCAGTTTTTTGCCAAGAATTACAAGTAGTACTGTAAGCGGCTCGATCATACGGCAATTCTTAAGCTTTCCACCATCAGTAGGCTTGAGGTTAGGTATGTCGGATACGAGTTGCATTATAATATTTTTAGCTTCCTTGTCTTCTCCGCAGACAACTACGTCTCCCTCTAAAGGATCGGGAATCGCGTCTAGAGCTTCTGCCGAAACGTTTTGCAATGCTCCTACGACAATTGCATGTGGTAACTCTTTTGCAACTAATTCGGCCGCGGATCCCTCTGGAACCATTGTTGGAACTAATCCTTCTTCTGTGGTTGCCATTGGTACAACAGGACTGACAACAATGGTCTTAGGCCTAATGTAGTCCTTTATCACTTTCAGGGTATCTCTAACAGCTTCGTAGGGAATAGTCAAAACGACTACTTCTGCCTTACCAACGACGTCGGCGTTTACGCCATATTCATAATTTGCTTTTATGTTGTGGCTGGCGAGAGTTTCAGTTAGTCTAGCTGCAGTGGCTTGCGCTTTTTCAAAAACTCTTGATCCGATTAGAATTTGATGTCCAGCTATAGCCCACCTTAAGGCTAATCCAGGCCCTTGGTTGCCAGTTCCTCCAACAAGCGTTATCGTGTAGTTTCTCTTGGGGGCTGATTCAAGCGTAGTCATGAATCTCTCCTCTTTAGACTATGTTTAATTTATTTCATCGAGATTGCACGTAAACCTATATTTGTGTTATGCACTTGGCACAAAGTCGGAACTAATCACTAATCTAAAATCCCTTGTAGGTGTTAATCTAAGACAAAAATGGGGGACGAAAGCCTTGGAAAAAAGAATAGACACCGTGGCGGGAAAACTTCAAGAGTTTGAAGCAATTTTCAATCCGCAATCGGTCGCGGTCATTGGAGCTTCAGACGATCCCACAAAATTAGGCTACCATGTCATGAAAAGTCTCGTCACCGGAGGCTTTCCAGGAAAAATCTTTCCAATTAATCCTGGAAGAAAAGAGGTTTTCGGCTTACCAGCGTTCTCCTCGCCTGATCTTGTCCCGGAGAAGATCGATCTTGCCATTGTTGTTCTACCAGCCAAATTGGTTCCCGAAGTGTTAGAGGCATGTGGGCGCAAGGGAATAAAAGGAGCTGTGCTAATTGCAGGAGGGTTCAAGGAGATTGAGGATAAATCAGGAGAGAAACTTCAGGAAGAAATAACTCAACTGGCTAATCGAGCGGGCATCAAGGTAATTGGCCCCAATACGTTTGGAATGTTCAATTTACATAGAAAACTCAACGCCTCATTTACTCCCGATTTTTCCCAGATGGAACCTGGGTCTATTAGTCTTGTTAGCCAGAGTGGAGGAATTGCCCATTTACTGGGTTTCTTAGCCCAAAGGGAGAGAGTAGGTCTCGGGAAGGTATTTGGATTAGGCAATCGATGTAACATCGACTTTGCTGAGATGTTAGAGTGTTTGGTAGAAGACCAAGAGACTAAGGTTATTGCCCTGTACATAGAAGGGTTGGACAATCCTCGCCGATTAATTGAGACAGCTCAAAAGGTTAGAGGGCGTAAACCTCTTCTAGTTTACAAGGCGGGGCGATCGCAAGCCAGCGATAAGGCATCAAAATCTCATACTGGCTCCTTGGCGGGAAACTATGAAATTTATCAAGGAGCCTTTAGGCAGGCTGGCATGTTGACCGTGGAGAGTTCAGAAGAGCTATTGGATGCGGCGAAAATATTGGCCCTATGCCCGCTCCCGAGAGGAAATCGAGTGGCGGTTTTATCTGGGCAGGCTGGGTTGGCAATGGTGGCGTCTGACTTTTGTGAAAGGGAAGGGCTAGTGTTGGCTTCTTTCTCAGAAGATACTCAAAGACAGGTAAACGAACTTCTTCCTCCTCTGACAATCCGAACGAATCCAGTGGATTTGGGACCAGCTTGGTATAATGCCGAGGCTATGAGGGGGATTATTCAATTGGTTTTATCGGATGAAAATATCGATGCAATGATATTCTGCATCGTGTACGCCTCTATTAATAGACCTTTACCTAAGATGCTAATCGAACTGTTTGGAAGTGAGAGTAAAAAGAAGCCGATTCTTACTTGTGTCTCGGCTCCCGAAGGAATTTGGGATGATGATATTCGCTCTTTGCAAGATCTCGGTGTCGTCAATTTTTCGACCCCTGAAAGAGCAGCCCAAGCCTTAGGTAATTTGATAAGGTATTCGAAAATAGCCACTGAGTGAAAAAAGGAATATAGGTGGTTGAGTAGCAATTCGCGAAAATTATTGCATTTTGGACAACTCGTTTTCTTAGTTGCCGTGTATTTTCTGCTTTAGCACCCGTTTGAGGCTTCTGGCTATTTCAGCTGCCAGTGCAAGGATGTCACTGCCTTTTTCGATTCCATTGAGGGCAGTTTCTAAGCCAGCTTGGGCCTCGTCGTTAGGTCCAGGTAAGGCAATGATAGTGGCTGGTCCAAGTTTGGCTACGGCGATTTTGACGCCATCTTTGTGATGGCGACGGGTGCCCTTTTTGTATTTGATGATATAAGGCGTAGAGGCGTGGGGCGTAATTTTTTGGATGGCTTCAATGGTTTGGTCTTTGTCTTCAGCGCCGACGCCACCGGTGATAATAATTAGTCCGTAGCCATCTTGGATGGCTTCGTATAAGTTGTTAGCGATCTCATTTCGGTCGTCGTTTAGGACTGAGCCAGAAGTTGGTTGATAGCCCGCTTGTTTGAGGCGTTCGATGATCATAGGAGTATTTGTATCTTGGATGATGCCGTATTTGACTTCGGAGCCTGTTGGATAGACGATGGCGCGTTTGGCAATTTTAGCTTGGACTTGCTGGGTGATCTGGCGTGTGCGCTTGATGACTTGTTTGGCGGTGGATTCGTCGAGGGCGATGTAGCCGAGGATGCCTTCAGAATGAATAGTGGTTTGGGAAGTGATAGTAACCCCGGGTAGTTGGGCGAGTTGTTGCAGAAGTTGGTTTTGTTTGCCAAATATTTGTTCGGCGGTAACGGTTTTTCGGAGGATGTCAAGGGTAACAGTATTGTCTCTAACGTCAGTGACTATGACAGCGTCTGGCTCAAGTTGGAGGGCTCGGGCGGCTACACGAGCTAACTGGGTAAGGTTGGCGTTTTGGAGGATGATGTTTTCGATGTAGAGCTCGGTTTTTTCAAGGAGGTTAAGTTCAATAGGAGTTGGGTTTTCAGGGCGAGAATCCTCTACTTTGATTACATCAAGTTTCATGTCTAACAGGGGCGCGTCGATAATTTCTCTGCCTATGTCAAGAATGTCAATATCTTTCTGTCGGAGATGAGGGATGTGATCTAATTTTATATTGCCCGAGAAGGCGATTTTTGTTTTGTTTCTAAGTCCAAGTTGGTGAAGGGTTTTGGAGACTAGGTCAACGTCGTCAGCGTTACCCGTATCGATCATGATGATACTAGCGCCGTTCAAAGCGGCTTCTTCAGCTTCTTGGGCAATTGGTTTGGTTTCTCCTTTGAGTTGGATGACTTTAGTTCGGTTGCTGGCTTTCTGGGCAGCAACAAGGGCGGTCACGATTCCGCCAAGAATGCGAACGTAGTTCTTGTCGAGGTAGATAAAAGGTTGGTTAGTTATGCGGAGTTTGACGCCACCAACAGTAAGAGCTTCACGAACACTATCCTTAATTTGGGGGGGCATCTTTTTCCACGCGCCGCAAGCGATGACGAATTTCTTTTCCGCCAACTGCACGGCTTTGTGGGCGGCGGTGGCTATACCCGAAGGTTTGGCGGCGAGTCCAATGAGATTTTCTTCGGCCTGGGCGATCTGTTCGGGGCTGCCTGTGACTTGAGCGATTATGTCACCATTTTTAACATGAGCACCGTTTTTTGCGACTTTATGTATAATAAGGCCAAATGCTTGAGCTCTTCCTTTCACTGCTTTCATTCCAGCGAGGATACCATTGTCTTGCGCGGTTATCACTGCTGTTATCTGTTTGCGATTTACATTTTCAAAGAGAATTTTTCTTGGGTCGGTTTTATCAGCGTAAGTTAGGTTTGATTTAGGCTTCGTTGTTTCCGGAGTTTTCATTACTAAGATTTTCTCCAATAATACTGCTTTAGAAGTTGAAAAGAAAAAAGAAGGGTTAAGGTTTACTCTGTTTTTTCCCGCTAATTGGTTTGAGTTTGATTCCTCGTTGGCGAAGCCATTTGGGCATTAGTTGCTCGTCAACTTTCTTGCTTACCTCAGGGGCTTTAGCAATGAGGAGCTTGGCAAGGGGTTTGCTGACGTTTATACCGCCAGCTGCGCCATCAAAGATAATGACTTTATCGGTTTTGGCGTTTTTGTAGGCGCATTCCATAGCGGCGTCGAGACTATCCTTGACAACGGCGTGTTTCATGAAGTCGAGGTTCTGGGGGTCAGAGTTAAAGAGTTGCTCATGCCATTTGCCGACGACAATGGTCTTGATGTGCTTGGACCAGAAGACACTGGGGTAACCGATCCACGTATAGTTCATTACCATCGCTTTGATGGCGGGGTTTATAGGTGGGACTTCAGGGATGAGGGGTTGATCCTCTTCGTCGTAATAGGCTTCGGTGTACCAAGTGTATGGAGGTAGAGCGTTATCGAGGTCGAAGAGATCTTTGTTTGCTCCGGTGAAGTTTGCAAAGATGACGCCTCCAGCAAATACGTAGGGAACAGGGCACTGGAAGTCGAGGATCGCGATGCACTCGTCAATCTTGCCTAGAAGGGTCATAACTTTGCCGTAGTATTTGAGGTTGTTCGCGGTTAGTCTGCGGTCGAGGTCAAAGAGGTTGTTGTCAGCATCGACACCCATTATTCCAACAGGACTAGGGGTTAGGAAGCAGGCGAAAGCCCATTTCTTTTGCACGAAGGGCGAGTTGAATATGGCGCGGGCTACAAAGTTTGAAGCGCGGGGTCCAAGGTTGTGGTGATAAGTAGATCTGGTTTCGATCCGGGCGTATGACATGCCAAAGGGTTTTACGGCGCGGTCGACGTGGCGATGGAAGTGGACTTCGCGGACGTCACTGTTGTGGGCGTGGATAATCCAGTCGGCGTCGTAGCATTTTTTGATGCCGTAGAGGGTGCCGATTTCGGTTTCGATGGGGATGCCTTCATCGACTGGGGCGACACCGATGGCTTTGCCAAAACCGTAGTGTTCGTCGAGTTTGAAGCGTTTGATGTATTCTTCGGTTTCGCGGAACCGTAGCCCAACTCCAGCCCTGAGGCGGATGTTGTTGCAGCCCGTGCGCTCTTGGACGACGTCTTTTATGGTTTTGAGCATTTCAGCATAAGGTTCGCCGCCATAAAGCGTAAAACCGTGATGGGATGCGAGAACGTTGACGGAGTGCTCAGGCTTTATCATGCTCATGTCAACGCGTTTGAGCGCGTTTTCGGCGGCTTTGCGGATTGCGGGAATACCTTCTGGGCTAGGGTAAATAACATTAGGCATATCTGGAAACAGATTTTTGATTTTGACTGAGACTATACCAGGGAGTTCTGAAGCGCGTTTTGTAATGAGTTTGGGATCTACGCCATATATCGATTGACGTGGAGGAAGGGGTTGTATGGGTTTGTCAAATTCTTGTATTAGTTGGGTCATATTATTTCACCTCCGGAAGTTTTGCGTGAGCAATTTTGTCTAGAAGTTTGAGATCTTGGTCAAAGTAGAAGCCTTGCCGGGTGTATTTTCGTTTAACTTCTTCGGGGATCTCCCAGATAGTTTTGGTGCGACCATACCAGAGCCAGCCTTTCGGTGGTTTAGGCTCAATCCCGGCTCCTGCTAGGAGGCGGAGTATGGGCTGGATGCATTCTACTTTGCAGCCAGTGCGGGCGCCAGTCATTAGGGAGATTTGCTCTGGGGTGGTGGCGCCTTTGAGAATTGCAGCTGCAACTTCTTCAGCGCGGGTGCCGGTACAGTAGCAAATGATTTCCTTAGGGTTATGCTTAGCCTTGAGGCAGATTTTGAGAATTTTTTTGAAATCAACTTCTTTTAGGTTTACTCCCACTTTACGTGGTTTCTCGCGGGGCACCATGGTAATCGCAAAGGTGGGGCAACGAGCTTCGCAGTTTCCACAGCCCATGCATTTATCGTCATCGTGTTGAGGTATGCGATCAACCATCTTGATGGCGAGTACCGGGCATACTAACTCGCAGATTCCGTCGCCAGTACACAAACCCAAGTCAACTTTTGGTTTTGTCGTAACTGTTTTCATTAAGCAGCCTCTCCCGTATGATTGGTATTCTTACCTTGCTAACTGAAAAGAATTACCACTGAGGTTTACACGTGCAAAGGTTACTATAGGGTAATAAAAAGAAAAAAAGAATGGGTTTAAGGTTTGAGCGCGGCTTTTCCGGCCGTACCTTTTGTTATGGCATCGAAAGCTTTGTCCAGATCTTGAATTTTGAAGAAGTGGGTTGCATACGTCTTCCACGGGAACTCATCTATAGCTTGGTTCATGGCGGGGATTACGGTGCCGAATGTCGTTGCATGGTAGCCCCAACTGCCACGAATGTCAATTTCTTTGTCGCATATTCTGAAGAACTTGATATTTGGCGCTACCCCTACATCAGTGAAGTGCCCAATCTCTACGTAGGTGCCTCCGTCTCTGCACAGTTCAATACCTTCCCAGCAAGCAGCTGGAAAGCCAGTGCACTCCATGACCACGTCGGCTCCTATGCCGTCTGTAAGTCTTTTCACTTCCTTTATTCGTTCTTCAGGCGTTTTGATAGCCTTCATATCAATGACGTGGTCGGCACCCCATTTTTCAGCCATTTTGATTCGGTAGTCGTGCATTTCGACGCTGATAACTTTGCCTGCGCCAGCGATCTTTGCGGATACTAGGGCAGCGATGCCGATTGGACCGGCTCCTTGAACTACGACGGTTTGGCCTGGTCCGAATCCTTCACGGGAGCTGCCCCATACAGCTCCGGGCATGTGGGCTCGTTCTATGCCGTGCCATCCAACGGATAAAGGTTCAACAACAATTGTCATCTCAGGTGTCCAATCTTCGGGCACTTTGTAAACAGGCCACTTCTTTAGATCAGCGTAAGTGTATTCAGAGAATCCTCCGACTACGTAGGGCGGTACCTTGGTACTCTGACCTAGTCCCCATCCGCTCACGTTTCTGCATTTGTTGGTGCGTGTGGTGAATCTGTCGTACCAACACTCGTAACATGGCCAAGATAGCGGACAGACCGTGACGAGGTCACCAACTTCCAAGGTCTTACCGGTTGCCTCTAGTTTCGCAGCTTTCTTACCCATTTCTACGACTCGCCCAGCGTACTCGTGGCCTACAGTGCATGGCATTGGGACTGGTAATCTACCGTGGAACACATGCATATCGGTGGCGCATACGCCACATAGTTCGGTTTTCAGCAGTACGCTCGTGTCTCCGACAGGAGTTTTTGGAAAACTTTGGATTTCATATTTGTCGACTGCAAGGTAAACTGCCGCTTTTAGTTTGGCTGGAACTTTTGCTGACAACTTTTTCTCCTCCAAAAATGCATTTTTTTGTTAGCTAAGTTAAATATATTAAACTTGCCTTTTGGGTTTGTATTTGTTATTTAATCCAACTTTTGAGTGAACGGTGGCTTCCTATGAAGTAAAAGACTCAGCTGAGACCACAATCATGTAACTTATAAAAACGCGGAGGTTTGGCCAGTTGCAAAAGCTAGGATTAATCCTTAAGTAACTTCTAATTCTTTTTCGTTTCAAGAAGATCTGAAATTTGAAAGTAAAAGAAAAAAATACTTTATCAGCCAAACTTCTAGGTCGCTTTTAAGCTTTTTACAGCGGACTCGGCTGCCATTGCAATTGGTTCGACGGCATCGTTTAACGGCGGAGCGTAACCGGCATCTATTTTTGCAAGTTCAAATGCTGTCATTCGGTTTGAGATTGCCACGGATAATAAGTTGATTCTCATGGCTACAGATTCTCCGGCAATTATTTGACCGCCAATTACTACGCCCAAGTCAGGGTCAAAGAGCATTTTTACCTCCATATCCTTAACTTCTGGATGATAATGTGCGCGAGTCTTCCAAGATACGCTGCTCACTATAGGTTCGATTCCCGCGAGTTTTGCCTGCCATTCAGTTAGCCCACTATATCCAATCTCCATGTCAAAGAACTTTGTAACAGATGTACTAAGAACCCCGGGGAATACCGAGTATCCACCAGCTGCATTTACCCCAGCGACTTTACCTTGTCTATTCGCAGTTGTGCCAAGTTGACTAACACTTGGTAGCCCGGTCACTAAGTGCCTAGATTCAACGCAGTCGCCGCATGCATACACATCTTTAACTGTGGTTTCCATTCTACTGTTAACTCTGATACACTTGGTCACTCCTAATTCAGCCCCGATCTTTTGAGCTAAGGCCGTGTTCGATCTTACTCCAATAGTCATTACAACAAAATCTGTAGGAATCTTTTCTCCGCCCACGAGCACAGCTTCAACTTTATCGCCACCTAGGAATTCATCGGCTGCGTGATTTAGAATCAGCCGTACGCCTCGTTCTGTCACCCTCTTATGAACCATTTCGGCAAAATCTTCGTCAAGAAGCGGTCTGACTGCTTGTGGAAGAAGCTCCACCACTGTGACTTTAAGTCCTCTGCGTACAAGTGCATCTGCAACTTCAAGCCCAATTAAGCCCGCTCCAACGACGAGCGCCTTCTTAGACTTACTCACAGCCTGGTCGATAGCCTTGCCATCGTCAATTGTCCTTAGTTTGAAAATACCCTTCTTCTCAGATCCTTTAATTGGCGGGAATATCGGATCAGCGCCAGTAGCCATTATTAGTGCGTCGTATGTTAGAGTTTCCTTACCTTTCTTACTCTCAAACTCAATTCGCTTTTGCTTGGCATCGACATCTGTCACAGTGCTCTCTGGCTTGAGATTGAAGCCCATCTGTTCATAGAAATCCATGGGAAAATCAACTAAAGCCTCAAAACTTGGAACTTCTTTTGCAAGTGCAAATGGTAGCCCGCAACGAGCGTACGCGGTATAATGATCTCGCGATATCATCGTAATTTCGGCGTCAGGGTCTGTCTTTCTAGCAGCAATGGCGGCACTTATGCTAGCTGCGCCACAACCTATAATCACAATCTTTTTGCCCAACGGGTTTTGCAACCTCCATTTTTGTATCCTATGTATACGCACCTACTTCATTTAAAGAAGTTTTCACTCCGAAATCGGTTAGACATTTTCTGCGAAGGATGGTTTTGTTATGGACCTAATTTGACGGTGAAAAACCTTTTAGAAGATTAGGGAAAATGCCTATCTCGAGCTCGGGGAAGCATCCATGAATGAAAAATATGCCGAAGAACTTGTAGACGAAGTCTTCCACGGAAAATTACCGTTTTACAAGGTAGAAAGCCGCACTGGCGGGGACTCAAATGAAGCGGCAGAAATCCGTCGCCGCGTGCTCGAACGTATGATAAACCAAAAGCTAACTGCCATAGCTCATCACACAATCGATTTCAATCAACTTGTCGGCAAAAACATAGAGACTCCAATTGGAGTCGCCCAAGTGCCAATGGGGATCGCAGGACCGTTAAAAGTTAAGGGAGATTATGCAGATCGCGGCTATTTCATCCCGCTCTGTACGAGTGAAGGCGCCCTAGTGGCATCTGTTAATCGTGGTTGTTCTGCGATTAATCGCTCTGGAGGAGCACGTTCAAAGGTTTTGAAAGATGGAATGGTGCGGGCACCATTATTTCGAACACCCTCAATTGAATATTCCTATAAACTCGTTGAATGGGTCGGTAACAATTTTAAGAAAATTGCAGAGGCTGCTCAACGCACAACCACGCATGGGCGTTTAGAAAAATTTGATCCTTACGTAGTCGGAAACAACGTCTTCTTTCGCTTCACCTTTACAACTGGTGACGCTATGGGTATGAACATAGCCACGATTGCATGTGACGAAATTCGTAAATTAATTGAGGAGGCTTGTCCCTACGCGGATTGCATCGCTCTTAGTGGAAATCTTTGCGTGGACAAAAAGCCATCAGCAATGAATTTGATACAAGGACGAGGGAAGACTGTAGTTTCAGAAGCCATCATAAAACGGGAAATAGTAGATGAAGTCTTGAAAACAACTCCAAAGGACATAGTTGAAGTCAACTGGCGAAAAAATTATATCGGGTCAGCATTAGCGGGTTCACTTGGATTTAACGCGCATTTTGCAAACATTATAGCAGCAATGTTCATCGCCACTGGACAAGATGTAGCACAATCCGTTGAGTCAAGCATGGGGATGACTACAGTTGAACTGCTTGAAAACGAGGATCTATACATTAGCGTAACACTCCCATCGCTTGAAGTCGGAACTGTTGGTGGGGGTACCTCTTTACCCACGCAAGGTGAAGCTCTGAAAATACTTGATTGCTATGGCGAGGGCAGTACCCCTGGAAAGAATTCCAAAAAACTTGCTGAAATAATAGCAGCAGCAGTTTTGGCTGGTGAACTATCGTTGCTCTCGGCGCTAGCTGCCCAACACCTAGCTAAAACCCACCTTAAGCTTGGTAGAGGAGTTAAGTCAGAATAAAATGTGAGAACGTGCGGAAGAATGGCTTTTTTATCGTAGTTTTGTTTATCGATATTTATATGCGAACATATCGATGAAGTTAAAAAATGATTCCATTATACATGTTTTCACAATTTAAGGAGAGGAAAACTGTGGCGAAAGGATATGGATTTGCTGGAACAATTTTGCGAGTGAACCTTTCAACAAAAGACATCAAGAAAGAGCCGCTGAATAAAGAAATAGCTCAAAAGTTCTTAGGAGCAAAGGGTCTTGCTGCCTACTACTTGTTCACTGAAACCAAAAAAGGCGTAAAACCACTGGGACCAGAGAACAAGCTAATATTCATGACTGGACCGCTTACTGGGACTAGAGCTCCTTGTGGGAATCGATTCTGCGTCTGTACTAAATCACCATTGACCGGTTCATGGGTAGACTCGCATTCCGGAGGCATTTGGGGTCCAGAATTAAAATGGGCAGGATACGACGGCATAATTATTGAAGGCAAAGCCGCAGGCCCAGTTTACATTTGGATCGAAGACGATAAGGTTACCATTCGAGATGCAAAATGGTTCTGGGGTGCAAACACTTTCACGACTGAAAGATTACTTAAAGAAAAACACGTCGGAAATAGAATGGCTAGGGTTGCTTGCATAGGACCGGCAGGCGAGAGACAAGCCCTCCTAGCAAACGTAATATCCGAAGTGAGAGCTGCTGGCAGAGGTGGCCACGGTGCTGTCATGGGCTCAAAGAATTTGAAAGCCATAGCGGTAAGAGGTCATGGAAAACCTGGGGACTTAATTGCAGATCCAGTCAAGTTCGATGGGGCTGTAAAGGTTGCCTACGATAAGCTTGGGAAGAGTCCCGTTACTGGACCAGCAGTTAAAGGCGCGCTTTCCATAATGGGTACAAGCAACATCATTCGAGGAATAAACGCTGCTGGAGGCTGGCCTACCCGAAACTTCCAAACAGGAATCTTCGAAAAAGCATCTGAAATTGAAGGTCAAGCCCTTACCAAATATCTTTACTGCCCACCCGTGTCGCCAGGTATGGTTCCATGCTGGAACTGCCCAATTCTCTGTACACACCTTTCCGTCATAAAGAAAGGAAAGTGGGCAGGCTTTGCTGACGAAGGACCAGAATACGAGGATGTGACTTTACTAGGTGCTACTTGCGGCGTCTTCGATAGGGAAGCAATTGCTGTTGCGGAATACTTTTGCGACTTCTACGGCTTGGACGCCATCTCGATAGGAGGAACAATTGCTTTCCTAATGGAATGCTATGAAAAGAAGTTGATCGCTCAGAAAGACACAGATGGAATTGACCTAAAGTTTGGAAACGCAGATGCTCTGGTTCAGGCTGTGATGAGAGCTGGGGCAGGTTATGGAAAACTTGGACCACTAGTAGCAAATGGATCAAAGAAAGCAGCAGCAAAGATTGGTAGAGGATCCGCGAAATTTGCTATCCATGTTAAAGGCTTAGAAATACCCGCCTACGAGCCTAGAGCCGCGCAGGGCATGGGACTAGCCTACGCCAGATCCGATAGGGGAGCCTGTCACTTAAGACCTTGGACGGCTGGCGCAGAAATGCTCGGATTAGATGGCATCAATCCAAAGGAAACAAAAGGGAAAGCGCAACTCGTAAAAGTAAGTACAGATGCTACAGCCATTGCATTCGACTCCACTGGCATATGCCTATTCGTTGCATTTGGCATGGGCGCAGACGACGTATTCAACATGGTAGTTCCTGCTACAGGCTTCCAGTACAAAGATTTCAGTGAGTTTGTCACAATCGGCGAAAGAATTAACAACCTCACAAGAGCTTTCAACACCAGAGAAGGGCTCACGAAGAAAGACGACACCTTACCATACAGGCTACTCAAGGAAAAATTACCCTCTGGTCCATGTAAGGGACAAGTAGTCAAACTTGACAAGATGCTTCCAGAGTACTACAAACTCTGCGGCTGGGATAAAACCGGAAAGCCAACCAAGAATAAATTGCAAGCACTAGGGCTAGACTTCGTTATCAATCAACTTTACGGCTAAACTCTAAATCCCTTTTTCTTTTTCTTTCAACTAAGGTCTGCTTATAAAAAATCTTAACCTCTCATAGAAATCTGCATGTAATTTTATGAACTTCGCCATCCGCTTAGATTTATAAACCCTGATAACTTCGCCTTCTCTAATTTCCTCTCTAACTTGCCCATCGATAATAGCAACTAGCTTCCTACGGGGTCTAACCGTCTCTATTTCAATAATACTGTCCTCTGGAACAACAATTGGAAACGCCCTGCGTTTAAATGCACAAATGGGTGCAATTATGTAGGCTTTCACGCCGGGGACGATTATCGCGCCTCCTGCCGACAGAGCATATGAAGGGGATCCAAGTGGTGTAGCAACTATTACCCCGTCCCCTTTAATTTCTTCAAGCAAGTTTCCATCAACCTTTACGCTGAAATGAATAATCCTTCCCAGAACTAGCGGGAAAATGGCAACATCGTTTAAAGCATCAAGACAGAACCTTCTGTTAATATCAATGGTAAGTTTTGGGATCTGCTCAATTTTGTAATTGCCTTTCAAAATTGCAGCGACCGCTGCAAGGGCGTCTTTTGGCTGTACCTCTGCTAAAAATCCCTCTTCGCCAAAGTTGACACCTAGAATGGGGATATCATCACGCTCTATAACTGCTTGGAGAATGGTTCCGTCTCCGCCAAATACAAGCAGGGCATCTGCAGTCATTTCCTTGAGTGGAACACCGTCCTCCACGCCTACGATATGAGCTGTTTCCTTCTGTAAGATCACCTCGGCTCCGTTTTGTTTTAGTGACTTTATTACCTCTTTGGTTAGCTCCACGGCTTTTGGTATTCTATGTCTCGTGAAGACCCCGATTTTCAATTTCAGAACCTTCCCAATTTGATGTCGTTTTACCTTAACTGAGGCTACTATTTGAGAATTTGCTTTTTTGTTTCTGTTAACTTATTGTACTGGTAGTTCTGATTATATTTTAGCGGCTATCCAAAGTTGTAGTAGAGAAATGGAGCCTAACATTAGATGAAATTTACTGCAAAGCCGGTGAAGACTCGGTATTGGCATCCTGGTGATGACTACGTTGGCATTATCGTAGATGTGACTAAGCGAATCTTGAAAGATAGTGATATCGTTGTTATTTCGGAAAAAGCTGTGTCCACAGCGATGGGAAACCTTGTTGACGAGGCCCAGGTGAAGCCGGGGAAGCTGGCTAGTTTTATCGCTCGATTTTGGATGCGCTGTGTTTGGGGGCACTTCTTAGGTTGGATTTGCCGTCTTAAACCTAAAACTATTCGTCAACTTCAAAACTATCCTCTGAAAGAGGGGTCAGCCCACAAGCAAGTTGCTTTAACTTACGCTGGGGTACTGCAAGCGCTTAGGCATGGTTCAGAGGGCGGAATTGATGTTACAAATGTGCCTTATGCATTTGCATGCCTGCCTCTTCGTGATCCGAACTCGGTAGCAAATAGAATTTTCAAGGTGATCAGAGCTTCTGCTGGGAAAAATGTTACTGTCGTTATTTCTGACACCGACATGACTTATTCTTTTGGCAATTGGCACATTACTCCAAGACCTCACCCAATGGCAGGTATAACCTCTCTTAACTTATTGGCGTACATTATAGGACGCTTTCTTAAATGGAAGCCTAGAGCTACTCCTCTCGCTATAGCTGGCTCAAATCTTAGTGTCGAGGAAGCGTTAGACATAGCTGAACTTGCGCATCATGCTCGGAGATTTGGAGCTGGAAAGACTGCTTGGGATATGGCAGAGAAGTTTGGGGTAGATCTAACTGGGGTGAGCTGGAGTATGTTAGAGGGGATAAATCACTATCCAGTCGTGATTGTCCGGCGGAGGGTGATTCGTTATTCTTAGGCAAGCAGTCAACTCTGCACTCGGTTAAACGCATCGCGCGTTCTACTTCATTTGTATGTTTCGCTTTGAAACGCTTCCTCGAAGGTTTCCTTCAATAGGGTAGGATCAATGCCATAGGTAGTGCATAATTTCATGCTGTTTTGTACGTAAAGGTTGAAGAGCTCCCTAATTATTCCTTTAACCTCTTCTTTTGGCAGCCGTCCGGGAGGTAAGATGAGGAGTGAAATCCATTTCCCAAGAAATGTTGGCTGGTACCATTTAACCCATGCGACTTTCCCTTTGGTAACCGCTTTCTCCATACCTTCTTCCAAAACTTCAGCGGAAACAAGAATCTTTAGGTTTTCGATAACGGTCTTATTTGAATGTGGTTTCAATTTGTTGATTAAATCTTTCTGATAAACTTTTTTACTTGGGGATGCCAACTTCAAGATTTCCAAAGCGACTTTCGAACCGAATACAGAGGATAACACTTGGTATTGTTTAGGCGCTTTTTTTGGAAGCGGTAAAATATATGGCCAAAACTCGTTCATCGCGATATCTCCAACCTATATTTTAGCTACAGTACGCTCATGAATATGATCATTGCTAAATTGAAATTTTCACCGAGGCCCCTCCGAAAGGAAAATAAACTTAAACTCGGAAATTAAGCGTCCATGGCTATCAAAGAAGTTGAATACGTTTGGATGGACGGGAACTTCGTTAAGTGGAACGAAGCCAACGTGCACGTTCTTACTCATGCCTTACATTATGGTACAGGGGTCTTCGAAGGCATAAGAGGCTATGCTGGCGCTAATAATGTGTACATTTTTCGACTGAAGGAGCACATGAGGCGGCTCTATAATTCTGCGAAAGTATACATGATGGATTTACCGTATAGCCCAGATAACTTGTGCGCCGCAACAGTCGAATTATTAAAGAGAAATAACATCAGAGAAACTTGTTACATACGTCCTCTAGTTTACCGAGGTCTTGGGGTTATAGGTCTTAACCCGATAAAAAGTCCTGTTAAGGCGGCTATTGCTGCGTTTCCCTTTGGAAAATATTTAGGTACCGAAGGGGTAAACTGCTGCGTCTCATCTTGGAGACGAATTTCCTCAAGTGCGCTTCCACCCGAAGCAAAGGCATGTGGAAACTACATTAACAGTGTGCTCGCCAAGCTTGAAGCCATTCAAAACGGGTTTGATGAAGCCATTCTCCTTGATCAATACGGCTCAGTAAGTGAAGGAAGCGGCGAGAACCTCTTTATCGTTAGGGATAACGTGATTTACACGCCACCTCTATCATCTTCAATTCTGGAAGGTATAACAAGGGATAGTGTATTCAAGATTGCGAGTGACTTAGGCTATCAAGTTGTAGAAAGAATCATTACTCGAGCCGAACTTTACATCTGCGATGAAGCTTTCTTCAGTGGAACTGCAGCAGAGATAACTCCGATTGTGAAAATCGATCACCGTGTAGTCGGTGACGGAAAAATCGGACCTGTTACAGAGAAAATTCGTACCACATTCTTTGGAATCGTTGAGGGAAAAAATGAAAAGTATCAACACTGGCTGACACCTGTTTACTAGATTTCATTTCATTACTTGAGAAGAATTTCGTAAATTTTTCCATTAATCTTCTTTTTTATCTGTAAAATGGACTCGGTAATTGAACTAGATAGAGCGGTCCAACTGGAGACGGAAGTCTACGCCTCAATTTAATGACCGCAAAGACTACCAACGCACCGCCAACTGCAAGGAAGGCAACTCCAGCGTAAACACCTATCCAGCTCTGCTCCGTTACAGATTCTGTCCATCGCGCAACAAATTGAAAGGAAACTTCTCTCTCGCTTTCATGATCGCGATTGTCGAAAATAAAGCGATACGTACCTGCCTTAGTGATAGTTATTGTAAAGGTATATTCCAGTATATTCTCCTTTTTTATGAGGAATTTTGCCTTTTCTTCTGTGGATCTCCAAATTTGATAGTTCTCTTCGTCCAACACGTAGAAGCCTTCAAGCTGTTTGTTTGCAGTGAATTTTCCTTCAACAACACCGGGATTTAATTCAAATGACTTAGCTAAGACGCGGTTGCCTTGCACCACATAATTAACGTTAACCGAGTTTGTCTTTTCTGTTGATGTTTTCGTAACTGTAAACGGACCTAAATAGATAAGAGCTAAACCGACTACCAAGATTATTACGCCAGCCGCGAATACTATTGTCCTATTGCCCAAATTCACCCTAAATCTTAGAAGATTTTTGGGAAAAGGCATGGCAGTTCTACCCTTGGTTTTCAAACTTTAAAGCAAGGGAGGGATATCTTTGCTGTTGGCAATAAGTTCTTCTACCCTGCCTTTTCTCTGCTCAAACTGCTTTGGTCTTTTCGCGGCAACCGTTTTCGCCCTTTGTATAACCTCTCTTACTCGAGGAACCTCTGTGAGACCTCCAATAGCAAGGACAATTTCCACGGTATTTCCCTCAGTTGGGTAGTCCCCGCAGCGAACGTCCCCATGAACTTCTTCTTTTAACCAAGTACGCATTGTCGCTATTCCTTTGGGATCCATTTCGGCTCGAGGCGCAACAATTACGAGTAAGCCTTGGGTCGCTGTACTAACAGTTGCATCCATTGAAATCTGGTTGAGAGCTCCCTTTGTTAAGTATAGGAGTCGGTCAGCTTTTTTCGTGAACTCAGGACGTTGTTTCCTTAAGAAACCTTTTGGTTTAGGTAATAGTTCGTACGCGTGTCCAATCACAGCTAGCTCTGCAATTCTGAGGTTAGCGTCTAGCGTTTCTTCCTCTAAGTTTTCTTTTGTGAGCATGGCGTTTATCCGATGCATTCCACAGAACGTGTTAATTATAGCCCCGGCGTCAACAACAGATTCTGCGACTATTTTGCTCTCACTTGCTTCTACAAGTAATCGAAGTTCCCTAGCAAACATCATGTTTATGTGCCGATACGCCTTTTCTAACGTCTCTCCTCGGTGCATGAACTTATCATTGTCAACAAGTAAAATACCGTCTACATTCTGCTGAAGGGTGACGAATGATTTTCCAGCGTTAAGCTCCATGAGTTCGCCTTCCATTCGGGCTGGAAAAACAGCGACAGCAATAACCGGAATTCGGGTGCCAAAGGTCGACCGTATCGCTTTCCCAAGAATTGGCATCACACCCGAGCCCGTTCCTCCTCCCAACGCGCCGATCAAGAAAATGGCGTCAACTTGGCTTGGTCCCAACTGGTTTATTTGACTCAAAATTGTATCCGTTTCTCGGCTTGCTATTTTCGCGGCTAACGTATTATCCGTTCCTACACCATGACCTCGAACCACAGACTGTCCAATTAATATCTTATTTTCCTTAGGGATGTATTTCAAACCCCGGAGGTCAGGTTCCGCCGTGTTAATGGCAAGAGGTTTAAAGACCTCTGTTTTCGTGTAGATTCCAGGGGAGTGCATGAAACAAGTATCAACGATCTTGTTACCGCATTGACCGATGCCCAAGAGTATAGCTTTCACTTATCTAACCTTCCTCGGTGGAAAGACTACCAGAAAACTGTCTAATAAGCATTAATAAGGGTTAAGAATCTTTGAACCAAAACCGTCGTGACATATTACTGAAAGAACTACTCCTTAGCCCAAGTTTGCTTCCAAGTATGCAGAACTACAAAAATAAAGTTATAATTCCACTTTACTGTCACAAAAGGTTGTTAATACAGTCAACGATTTCTTTTCAATCTCATCTTTTACTGCAACCAAAATTAATCCAATCTTATCTGCCTTCAACTTAGGTATCAGATAATGAACGAATTTTTCAACTGTATCGCTTGGATTAAAAATGTAAAGTGTAGATATCGCGTCGAAGTAGACAAATTTCTTTTCAGAAATATTCTCGGCTAATCTGCTTACAGCAATACTGATATCGCTTAGGCTTTCGGGTTTTACAAAAATCTTTCTGCTATCTTCAGTACCTACTGTTGTACAGTCTACAAAGTATAAGTTGTTTACATCAATTTCTTCTCTTTTAAACGCCTCAACTAATGAAAATGATGGTTTATTCACAGTGATGTATATGCATTTCAACTTTTTTTGATTCACCAGATACTTCAAAACTGCTAAGTTTGTTTTCCAGTATTTTTCAACATCACTGGAGATTAAAACAGTAGAAGTATCATCGAAGTCAACCAAACCTTCTTTTTCTAGATAGTCAACTAGGCTTTCTTTTATTTTTCTTTCGAAATGATCCGGGATATATTTTCTAATAGTGGTGATCACCTCTGACGCCAGTTTCATGTGTCCGATCTCTTGGTCATGTATTAGGGACAAGCTGTTAGCGATAGTGTGATCCTTTACTTTTTGTAAATAACTATCATACAAGTCTCTAGCTTTCGTTTCCAAGTCTCGAATTTCTTCTGCAAGAGCTAATAACTCATCAATACTCGTTTTGATCGCTTCCTACAACTCTTTTTAGTAATGCTGTAAGCACTTTCGAGTGTTGTACGGTTTCGTCCCTGATGCGCTTTACCTTTTCCTCTATTCGGATCTCGTCTTGAATATGCTCAAGTTTTGTTCTGTCACCTATTTCGATCTCTCGGTAGTTTCTTAAAAATTCCTCTAGCGGAGCCATCGCCGCTATCTCTTCAAAAGACAATGCTTCAATTAACATATTCATTAATTCTTGCTTGCTCACCATGTGATCTTAACCCTTCATTTTCATGTTATTGGAACGCTAATTTATATGATAATCTAAAAGTTTTAAAAGTACGCAACTGAGCGAGTTTGTTGCCTAGTCCAACGTTCAGGTTGCCAGTCGGAAAAATTAATATATTCCATCTATTAACGGACCTAGTGTACAAAACTACACTGGGTTCCAAAAAACTACACTAGGTGAGCTGAATGGCTTTTCCTCGGTTAACTGTGCGTGATATCGCGTTTGTAGCTGTTTTTGCTGCGTTATCGGTAGTCGTTGAAGTTCTCTTACCGGGTATTCCAATTATTGGAGTTTCCGGTGCACAGATCACTTTGGATGCCGTCCTAGCTCCAATTTACGGCCTAGTGCTTGGACCGTATCTCGGTGCCTTAGCTGCTCTCATCGGCGGGCTTGTAGTAGCGCGGTCGCCTTTCAGTGTTTTCACGTCTTTCTCTCCGACGATTTCAGCTTTCGTAGCCGGAATGATTACGAAGAAAAATTATCGTATAGGTAGTCATAGCGTTTATGGCTGGGTAATTGGCGCAGTAGCTTTAGGATTATTAATTTTAGGTTGGTATTTCACTTGGGTTGGTTGGGAGGCACCGTTCTATCCAGTTTTGCATATTGCTGGTTTAGTGATTATCCTAATCTTGCGAGGAAGATTAGCGCGTTTCTTCCTAGAAGGTGATAAGGGGAGGCTTACCGTTGCTGTAGCTTTAAGTTCATACTGTGGGCTGATTTCAGATCATATGCTTGGAAACCTTGTTTTCATTAGCGTCATTGGTTGGTTAATTCCGATAGAGGCTGTTCGAGGGTGGTTGACTAGTTTGCACCTACCGAATGTGGGAGCGTTATTTATGTACGTCCTACCAATTTCTGCGGTGGAAAGAGGAGTAATGACGGCGGTGGCTACTTTGATCGGTGTGAGCTTGATATTGGCATTAAGAGCCGCTGGTTTTATGCCGCGTCGCGAAGAAATGTAATTGTTGCCCAAGTGGTTCGCATATGTTTTTGGCGAGGGAAGGGGATTTTATCGAATCGGTTGAAGGGTTAATTTTTGATGTAAAAGGGCTTGTTCATCCAGAGGATCGGGTTGTTGCCTACATTCGTTATTATCCTAATCCCAAAGGGGATAGAGTGAGAAATGGGGTTCGATACTCTAAGGTATACTCTTTAACAGAACGAGACGCGCTCCTTAAGACGACATATCCTCGATATCGGCTTTTTGACCCTGTATTTGGAGACCACATCGAAGAAGTCCCTATCAATATGATTATGAGACACTATAAACCTGCAGATGAGCTCAGGGATCTTCGGAAAAGGCTATTGATAGATGAGGCTGAAAATCTCTCTCTAGAGCTTGCGGATCTCCTCAGAGTTCATTCTGGAATAAAATGGCGGCAAATAGGCATTTCTGGTTCGATTCTTCTGGGTTTACATGAAAAGTACTCGGATCTAGACATAATAGTGTATGGAGGCAATGCGTGCGCCTCTATTTACAAAACTATTGCAGATCTATTTCAAGCAAAAAATTCGCCCATCAAACCATACGACCTCACAGGACTTAGAAAACTTCACAAATTTCGCTCCAAAGATACACGTATCCCTCTATCAACCTTTATGCGAATGGAACGCGGAAAACGCTTACAAGGAACCTTCAAAGGCAGAGACTATTTCATTCGGTTTGTAAAAGATTGGAATGAGGTTTCTGAAAAATACGGTGATAAGAAATATACCTCAATCGGGTACTCAAAAGTCAAGGCTAAGATAGTTGACGATTCAAATGGAGTTTTCACTCCTTGCTCTTACCTAATTTCCCGAGTTAAAATGCTCAGTGGAACGCCTATTTCAACCATAAAAGAAGTTGATTCATTTCGCGGGCGCTTCTGCGAGCAGGCGAAGGTTGACGAGTGGGTTGTAGCTCAAGGCAAATTAGAGAAAGTGACTCCTCGAGACGAAGATGAATATTTTCGCCTCTTACTGGGAGGGCTTTCAACTGACTTCATGATAGTGGTGAAAGGTTAATGCAAAAGCGGTATTTTAGGGATAGAGATTACATTGAGACTAAGGATGGGCTTTTTTTCTGCGTGGTAGGTAATACTCATCCGCCAAACCGCGTTTTCGCCTACCTAAAATATGCTCCAACTCCAGATGGGAAATGGGGTAAGGGCTCAAAGCGTTATTCGCGAACTCTCGAATACTATACTATTCCTGCATTGCTAAATACCATCGATCTTTTGGAGAAACACTTTCCCCAATACGTTTACGACAGCCCAGTTTTCCAAGTCAGGATGTCAGCGGTTCCTAAAAATTATGTACGCCATCACTTTTATCCTGAGAAAAAACTTAGGCATCTCCTTCGGGTACAAAAATGTGACTCTCTACAAAAAAAGGCTATAACTATAGCATCGCTGATCTCTCGCGAATCTGGCGTACCCTTAAAATTCTTTGGAATTACTGGATCCATTCTAATTGATGTGCATCAACCCGAGTTTTCAGATGTAGACCTAATCATTTACGGTCGAGAAAGTAGTTTAAAAATTAAAGATGCAATGCTTACCTTCTTCAAAGCCAATAATACACCAATTAAACGACTAACCGGGAAAACATTTGAGGAATGGTGTACAAGTAAAATTGGGCGATTTCCCCTTACATTAAACGAAGCAAAAGCTCTGTATATGCGAAAATGGAACAGGGGAACTTATGATGGGGTTCAATTCTCAATTCATCCCGTAAGGCTCGAGTCAGAAAAAAGTGAAACCTATGGAGAACGAATTTATCAACCAAAAGGCATTGTGACAATCCGTGCAAAGGTCCTAAACACCTCTGAAGCCTTATTTCTTCCTTGCACTTACAAAGTGGGGGACGTTGTAATTAGTTCAGGACCTATCGTGGATGACATTCGTGAAATCTGTACTTATGAAGGCCTGTACGGGGATATTGCGAAAATAGAAGAGGAAATTGTTGTTCATGGAAAGCTAGAGGAAGTCCATGATCGCATGAGAAATGAAATCCATCATCGGGTCCTTGTGGGGTCGCCGGAAGCTGGCGGATTGGACTACATTAAACCCACAAGCAGATTAGGCAAGGATTAGTCTGCACGAGATCTATTTTAATTACCACAAAATTTCTGGGGTATAATATACCAATTAAACAAATCTTCTTCGATTTTATTTTTTACCTTAATAAGAAAATTTAAACCAAAGATATAACGGGTTAAGAGTAAAAAAATTATTCATAGGCGCGATTATTTGTATTATTCACCAAAAAATGGTAGCCGGTATAACTAATGGCTAAAGATCCTGTGTGCGGCATGTATGTTCAAGAAACCGAGCATGCCCTTAAGGCAACGGTGCGCGGTACGACTTATTACTTTTGTAGTGAGTCGTGTTTACGAACCTTTCTTAAACCCGAAATTGAAGTTCGCAATCTGAAATACTTTACCTTGCTAAGTTTCGTGCTTGGCATTCCTACCATGATTTTCGGTCTGTGGCCGATCCTGCCAACAATATTTACAAACAACCTACTCCTTTTTGCTCTTGCAACACCCGTTCAATTCATTGCTGGATGGCGGTTCTACAAAGGGACCTATCACGCCATTAAAGCCAGATCAGCCAACATGGACACTTTGATTGCTACTGGCACTAGTGCCGCATGGTTCTACAGTACTTTAGTCACCTTTTTTCCAAGCGTCTTCCGGGGCGAAACCTATTTCGACACCTCAGCCTTAATCATCGGCTTTATTTCACTTGGAAAGTTGCTTGAACACATAGTCAAGGGAAAAGCTTCAGACGCTGTAAGGAAATTACTTGATCTACAGCCCCGAATGGCACGCGTAATTAGAGATGGAAAGGAGTTAGAAATCCCTGTCGAACAAGTGGGAGTGGGAGATATCATCATAGTTAAACCCGGGGAAAAGATACCCGTTGACGGCGTTGTAATGGAAGGCCATTCCTCAGTCGACGAGAAAATGATCACCGGCGAAAGCATCCCGGTAGAGAAAAAAGTTGGCAGCGAAGTAATTGGAGCCACGGTAAATGAGGCCGGCTCATTAACCATGAAGGCAACCAAAGTTGGCGCTGACACCACGCTGGCGCAAATCGTAAAATTGGTTGAGGAAGCCCAAGCAGCTCGAGCTCCGATAGAACGGATAGCAGATGTAGTTGCGGCATATTTTGTGCCAATTGTTATAGGTATAGCTCTCTTAGCGTTGTTTGGATGGTATTTCATTGGTGGAAAACCATTCACCTATGCTTTTACGGCTTTTGTTGCAGTGCTAATTATCGCCTGTCCCTGTGCCCTCGGATTGGCGACCCCCGCAGCCATCGTAGTTGGCACTGGGAAGGGGGCTGAAAGCGGGATTCTAATTAAGGGAGGGGAACACCTCGAAAAAGCCCATAAAATTCAAACCATCGTTTTTGACAAGACCGGAACCCTAACGAAGGGTGAACCATCAGTAACTGACGTAAAAACTCTAAGCGATCTAAGCCAAAATGACATCCTAAAATTAGCCGCAACCGCTGAAAAAGGATCTGAACATCCTCTAGGTGAGGCAATCGTCAGAAAAGCCGAAGAAATGAAAATTGAGATATCTAAACCAGAGGATTTCGAAGCAATACCTGGGCATGGAGTTAAAGTGAAACATCAAGGCAAAGAAATACTGTTGGGCAACCGCAGGCTCATGGCTGAAAACCACATCAGCACACAGGAATTTGAACAAGAATTCGCCAAGCTTGAAGCAGAAGGAAAAACTGTAATGATCTTGGCAGTCAACAAAAAACTCGTCGGTCTTATAGCAGTCGCAGACACGCTAAAAGAATACTCCAAGGAAGCTATAAACGAACTCAAAAAAATGGGCGTCGAAGTTATAATGCTCACAGGCGACAACCAGAGAACCGCCAAAGCCATCGCTAGCCAAGTAGGAATTGAAAGGTTCTTCGCGGAAGTGCTTCCTCAAGATAAAGCTGTCGCTGTTAAAAAGCTTCAAGAAGAAGGAAAAGTCGTGGCAATGGTGGGAGATGGTATAAATGATGCTCCAGCATTGGCGCAGGCAAACGTTGGAATTGCAATCGGCAGCGGAACTGACGTAGCCATTGAAACCGGAGGAGTCGTCTTAATAAAAGACGATCTAAGAGATGTGCCAGCTTCAATTAAACTCAGCAAGAAAACAATGAGCAAGATCAAACAAAACCTTTTTTGGGCCTTTGCATACAATACCGCCCTTATACCTGTAGCCGCATTGGGCTTTCTGAATCCAATCTTAGCAGCCATAGCCATGGTGCTCAGTTCAGTCACAGTGGTTACAAACTCATTAACCCTGAGAAGGTTTAATCCAAAATTATAGCAACCTAGATTGAAATATGTCCGGAAATTAATGCGGCTATCAAAAATCTCATTTTTTCCATATATTAACGCCCTACTATCCTAACTCGGCTTTCTGACATGGAATTCACAATATGTGTCTCCCTTGGCTAAGCACTTCGTTTCCGTGCAGTCAACCGAAGTTTTGAATAGGGCTTCATAAATTCCAGCTAGATAACCCCTCATAAGGTGGCACATGGGACCATAACGTGTAAATTGTATACCTCGGCATAGTATACATTTTTCAATTTTTACGATCACCTCAAAACGATTTGGTTCGTAATTTGTTGTGATTACTGTGCCCCATCCCGATTCAGTAAGGAGTTCATCTAAGCTGGATGGCACTGGCTTCAATTTTGAGTCTGGTTTCTTCATTTCTGTTTTAGCTATGTTCTTTCCGGCAACCTTTCCCAAGATATACCAGACGACGCAGGCTGCGGCGCCTAAGAGGTTTTCGGTTTCAATCTGTAGCGTTCTGAGAATTGTGCCTGAAATGATGACACTGTCTTGCTCTTTTTCAAAAGTTTTTTCGGGCATATGGCGTGTCACACTCGCCTTTTATCTCGAAAGTTTTACTAAACTGAAGTTAGAGCGTTAATAAATCGTCGGATTTTTGAGGTCTTGAATTAAAAATACTTTCCATAGCATGGAAATTTGATGAACTACTTGTTGTATGAGCTTGGATAGTGTTTCGACATTTACAAATAATCCATGAATCTCTTTACACTTCTAAACTCAAATACGAATTTTGAGTCCCAAACCCCTTTGATTGATTGTTACGGCTTTCAGAACCTGTTAGATTCTGGATTGATTCGATTACTATTTTTGAGAGATTATGGTGTGACTCCGTTGATGCTAAATTTGGACCAAGGAATTGCTTGGGGTCTTGCAATATTGCACAAAGAGTTTGCAAAATTTTATTTCTGACTTTTACTAGAACATGATAATCAAATTGTGTTGTTAGGATGTTAACTTAGATGACCCTGGATCGCGTTCCAACTGGGATCAAAGGTTTTGATCCTCTAATTGATGGCGGTTTTCCCAGAGGCAGTCTAATCTTGCTAGCTGGCAACCCTGGCACCGGAAAAACGATCTTTGGGGCTAATTTCGCCTATCATGGAGCAACCGATTATAACGAGAATAGCGTGTACGCATCCTTTGCCGAGGGTAAGAAGGTGTTCTATGAACACATGCAACCCCTTGGTATGGATTTTGAGAAGCTCGAGAAAGAGGGAAAGTTTAAGATTCTTGATCTCACGGTCATGAAAGAACCTGGAGCTTCATCCATTCTAGAGCTTATTTTAGATAATGTTTTCCGTATGGGAGCTAAGAGGCTTGTAATAGACTCTTTTTCTGCCATTTCTCAAGCGTTTGGAGAAAAACTCGATGCGCGGATGGTACTTCACCTTATTCTTGGACGATTGGTCAGGCAGGCAGGATGCACGGTTCTGCTGATTATTGAAATTCCAATTGGTAGCACGCAAATAGGATTAGGGATAGAGGAATTCGTGGCTGATGGAGTCCTATTTCTAAGAAGGAAGGAATTGGAGGGTAGGCTAATTAGAGAGGTTGAAATTTTGAAGTTGAGAGGAACCGAAGTAAAACAGCACAAATATCTTTTCAGTTTAAAAAATGGATTTCAAGTTTTTCCGCCTTTTGTACCAAGAGTTCCCAAACAACCAAAAATATGGAAGCCAATTCCCGACCATGGGGACATGATCTCTACCGGAAGCCAAGATGTAGACAACTTGCTTGGCGGAGGATTTCCTCTGGGAAGTTATACTCTGTTGGAGGCGGGGGAAGGCGTTCCGTACCGCGGCTACGCCGCTATCCTAATCAGTTTTGCTTGCAACTTCGTTGGCCACCACAGAGGTATGGTGATTATTCCATCGAGTGGGCTAGATGCTGAGTCGATTAAGAAACTTCTTAGTCCATACATGGGAGAAGACCGCTTTGAGAAGTCCGTTAGGGTGACCAGATTTACAACTCCAACTGAGACCGATGTCACTTTAAAATCATACGAAGTGCCATTGCCTAGCACTTCAATCGTAAAGGCTTCTCAAGTTCATTGGTCAGCAATAAATTTCTTCAGAAAAAAATTCGGTTCTCCAATTTATAGCTTCGTGGGATACGACTCACTTGAATACCAGTTTGGGCCCGGTGAGGGGTTAAAAGTGTTGGGAAAATCCGTTGCGAACGTGAAAAGGCTTGGTGACATACGAATTAATCTCGTTCGCCCGGGGGTTAGTACAGCTGTTTCGTTAAAAGATGTATCAGACACTCATCTTAAGGTGATAATGGCTGACGGAGCAGTACTTCTATATGGGGTAAAACCTACGACAGGATTTTATAATCTTGAAATCGATGATTCTGAGGGATATCCAGTACCCAAACTCACGCCAATTATCTAGTTATAGACACTAAACGGTATAACTGATAAGCGGCTGGTTGATGAAAGTATAAGGATTACTAGAAACGCGCAATCTATCTTTAGCTGGGAAGCCATGTGCAAGAACGATGGAGAATAAAGATTAGGGAATAATTACTGCTTTTAATGGTTCTAGTTTTTCTGAGGCTGCGAGAGCGCGTTGAGCTTCTTCGATCGTGAATTTATGCGTAACCATTTTTTCATAGGGGAATTTTCGGGACTCGATTAGGGCTAGGTCTCTGTCGTATTGTTGCGGCCCGGCATACCATTGCCCCAATATCCGTATGTCTTTGAACACCCAGTATTGCGGATTGACTGGAACTGTACCCCTATCTGTGAAGCAACCAATTTCCAAAAATGTTCCTCCTCTCCTGACCATGTCGATGCCCTCAGGTACTGCTGCTGGAATTCCAGTACAGTCGATGACCATGTCAGCACCCCTGCCTTCGGTTAAGTTCAAAATTGTTTGAACCCGTTCGTTTGCCGTTTTTACTTGTTCAATGTTAATTGTTTCGTCGACGCCAAACCGTTTGGCAAGTTCTAATCGATGTTCCGGTGCGCCGACCATAATTACTCTACTAGCACCGAGCACTCTAGCTTTCGTTGCAGCACACATACCTATGGGGCCAGAACCTTGCACGACAACGGTATCTCCAAATCCAAAGCCTAAGCGAAGGTTAGGAAGTGGTGAAACCGCGGTTTCCACGAGTCTAACTGAAACCAAAGTGTCTAGCATTGCAACAGCTTCAAGGGGAATTTTATCTGAAACCTTCCAAACCCAAGATCCTGGCTTAACGTATACATATTCTGCCCATCCGCCAAACAGCCATGGTTTATACTCAGGTTTCTCGCAATTGTTGTAACCGTAAATGAACATTCTCTCGCAAAGGTTGAGTGCGGCGGGGAATCTTCTGCAATAATAGCATTTGCCACATAGAATGGCTGGATACCAGGTTACGCGGTCTCCCTCTTTTAATTCTCTTCCACGTACTTCCATTTCTTTTGCGGCTTTTTCTCCTATTTCGTAGACTCTGCCGACGTTTTCATGTCCAAGGATTAGAGGCACATCTACGTAGGGTTCTGCGGGTCCAAAGCCATGGCCCTCCCACACGTGTTTGTCTGTTCCGCAAATTCCTGACATTTCCATTTTAACGATCATCGCATCTTCAGGCAAGTCTTTTGGGTATGGAAACTTTCTGATTTCCATTTTTCTGGGTTTAACTAAAACAGCTGCCCTGACTTTTTCAACCATAAGAATCTCCCCATTTTTGTTAAATGCTTTCAAAGTTAGATCAACATAAATATAAAAATGTATTATTTCAAAAGGCATAAACGAGGTTTTAGAAACGTCCAAGCTGCGAATCTTTTTTACAACAGATGTGCATGGGTCGGAAAAATGCTTCAGGAAGTTTGTTAATGCTGGAAATTTCTATAAAGCAGATGTCATAATTCTCGGCGGTGATATTACTGGTAAAATGATTGTGCCAATCGTAGAGCACTCAAGTAACTCTTTCACGGCATATTTTCTAGGCATAAATTATAATTTGAAAACTCAAGAGGAATTGCATAATCTTGAAAAAACGATTCGGGATAGTGGCTATTACCCATACCGCACTACTCCAAAAGAATTGGAAGAATTAGATGCTAACAAGTCGAAATTAGATGAACTTTTCTCTCATTTAATGGTCGAGTCTGTGAAAAACTGGGTTACAATTTGTGAAGAAAATTTGAAAGGTAGGAACGTCAAATGCTTCATTTCACCCGGCAATGATGACAGTTTCGCGATTGACCAGATTTTGAGGAGTTCAGAAATTATTATCGATCCAGAGGGGAGCGTCATCAACCTCGATGAGCATCATGAAATGATTAGCACTGGATATAGTAATATTACGCCATTCAACTGTCCGAGGGACATCTCTGAAGACGAGCTTAATGAAAAAATTGAGAAAATGGCATCTCAAGTAAGCGACATGAATAATTGCATTTTCAATTTCCACTGTCCCCCATATGATTCTGGTCTTGATATGGCGCCGAAACTCGACGAGACTCTGAAGCCAATCGTGAAAGGTGGGCAAATAATTTATGCTCCATGCGGTAGCACCGCAATCTCAAATGCGGTCAAGAAATATCAACCGCTACTAGGGTTGCATGGGCATATTCACGAATCGAGAGGAACTATAGTTGTTGGACGAACCCGCTGCATTAATTCAGGAAGTGAGTACACCGAAGGCGTCTTACGAGGGGCACTAATCAATTTAGACGAAAAAAGCGTTAAAGGCTACATGCTTACGTCAGGGTAGGAAATTTTTTATACTCGAATCCAAATAACCGCATCTTTTATTGTTTTAACGCATGAGTAGTGAATAAAATGGCTGAAAAACGTGTTTATGTTAGAGAAGCCTCCGGATTGGTGAGAGGAATAGGGGCGCTTGATGCATTATTTATTTGCCTTGCCGGCATAGCGCCTGCGGCTGGACGTTTTCTAGCTAACTTAGCTATTGTAAGTTGGCCAGGCACCACAATCTGGTTATGGTTAACTTTGGGAGCGATCATGTGCGCTGTTCACGGGTTCTTATACGCACAAATTGGGGGTGCCTTACCACGTTCTGGCGGTGATTACATTCTGACAAGTAGAACACTCCACCCAGCCCTCGGGTTCATGGCGAATTGGGCGTTAGTTATCTATATGAGCCTAGTTATCGGCGGCATGGTTCCCTTAATTAATTCGCAAGGGCTGGCTAACACATTTTGGGCTCTTGGACTTGTGTACAATAACCCTGCATTAATTGATCTTGGGTTTCAGTTTCTTACACCGAACTGGATATTTATAGTTGGTACGATTTCCATCGTTGCAACTGCCCTCTTGCTTTGCTTACCCCAAAAAGTTTGGTTAAGAGTTTTCGAAGCTATCATGCTTCTTTCCATTGGCGTCGTAATCGTGCAAATGATTATTTTTCTGACAACTACCCACCAGCAGTTCGTAAACGCTTGGAACAGCTTTCCATTGCTTCCATCTTATGATACAGTCATTAACACTGCTGTCGAATCCGGGCTTACCTATGCGCCTCCGGCTATAACGCCTACGTTGCAGGCGGCACTTCTCGCTTTCTGGTTGTTCTTCGGGTACATTTTTTCAGCGTTCTTTGCTGGTGAGGTTAAGGAGTATGCAAAGAGCATTCCCGTTGCAATATTGGGATCATTGGCAGTGGTTTACATTGGAGACATTGTGGTTATGGGTCCGGGCACCGCTGTTGCCGGTGACAAATTTATCGCTGCGTTAGGCTGGTTGTTCTTCGTTACACCAGGGGCGCTACCGGTAGGGCTCGGCCAATACGACTTCTTCTCAACTGTTTTGCTTCCTAATCCAATTTGGATTGTTATAGTCGGAGTTGCGATGGTTACTCAAATGGTTACAATTTTTATGGCGTATCTTGTCATTACTAGCAGATCCATGTTCGCCTGGGCGTTTGATAGGATTCTCCCGGAAAAGGTAGCGTACGTCAGTGAAAAGTGGCGAAGTCCAATCGTTGCAGTATTAATTACCTTTGGAATAGCCGAGATTGGATTGGTATTTAGCACGTACACAGTCATTCCAATTTACTTTAACTGGCTCTTCGCTTTCTGCTTCGTCACGGTAATTGCCAGTTTTTCAGCGATACTATTTCCATTTGTGAAAAAAGACATCTTTGAGAAGGCACCAGCCTTTGTGAAATACAAAATCGCAGGGAAAGTTCCCCTAATGAGCGTTGTCGGAGCAATCGTGCTAGGATGGTTCCTTTTCATGGCATACTCAATTTATACAGTGCCCGCTATTGCCGGACCAATCACACCAGAAACCATAGTCGTAATGCTGGGGATATTCGCATTAGGCTTGATAGTTTACTATATTTCCCGTTCCTACAGACTTAAGAAAGAAGCAATCGACATTTACCTTGCCAGCAAAGAAATTCCACCAGCATGAATGTGGCCATGCTGGGGATTAGCTGATTCGATCGTTCTTGTAACCAGTAGAAAAACTAAAGCAGTACTCATTTTTCTAGTTGGAGTATTTCCTTCAAATGGGCTTGATACGGTCCCAGTTTGCCGCCGTAGTTCGCTGCCGTGATCTTTACAACACCCGGTATCCCAGCTGAAGCTTTGATTCCTTCGGCCATCGCTTTCTTCACACTTTCCAAGTCTAACCCGTTTATAACTAACTCGTAAACGCTGTTCACGCCTTCTGGTATTTGAAAGTCTGGTACAACTCCGCGAAGTATTGGGCAGAATGGGTGATTGGTTGACGCCGGTAATTTGTATTTCATGGATCCAACCTTGGAGCCTGAGCGACAAATTCCTCCTGGAAACGTAAGTACAGCTCCGTCACATTTCTCTCTGATTGCTTTAGCCGCCGCTTCCGCCGATGATAAGCCTGCTTTTTTGTCCTTGGCGAGGATGAGAAAGTTTCCACCAGCTACACCTCTCTTAACGCCGAATCTGCTCTCAATTAAGAACTCGCCTTCCATCACTGGGATCCGCCAGACGACATGGCCTGAAATATTATCCTTTTTTTGAAATCCATCACCGAACAGGCTGAGGCTTTTACCCACTTTCAGTTTTTTTACCGCCCCCTCTAGGATGTCAAAGGCTGCCGTTGTTGGGCAAGTCATTACGCATTGTCCAAGTCTAGTAATCATCTGTCCCTTCAATTCATGTCCAGTTCGATGGTAAATTTGGATAATCGTCCCTGGTCGTCCATCAGGCGTCTGGCCCGGGGAAAGCGTTTTTTCAATTCCTGCCTCGGCTGGGGACATGATAATCGAGACAGCAAATCCGGTTGCTGCTGTAGCTGAGGTAAGAGCCCATTCTGGTGTGTCTGCTGTTATTAGAATTCGGCTTACCCACATGGGAAACATTTCCGCGAACGTATCCTCAATTTCCACACCGTTTAACAGAATGTGTCCCTTTGGAGATGTTTCTAACATGGCTTCCACGGCTTCCCTTTTCTAAATAACTTGTAGACAGTTTCTGCCTGCTTAATATCTGTAACGTATTCAAAGCCTGTTTCTATTAGCGCTTGCGCTTCTTCTAGGGTGATCGCCGCCTTGAAAGTGTATTCGTCTACAAGTGTGGAACAGCTTTCTCTGCATCCTTAACATAGTCGGCGAGCGTCCAATTCTTATGCTCGATAAAGCTAAGTTCGAGACTGCTGTAGAGGTTCTTGGCGATCACTTTCTCAACAGTTTCGGTCCCTGCACCGAATATGTCCTGCAAGGCTTTATGGAAGGCTTCAAGCCTCCCAGGGATCTCCTCGTGCTTAACCTGATAGTGAGTCTCAAGATAATAGTAGATGACATGCCTGACCTTTTCACCGAGAACAAGGAGCCCATCATGAATAGCTATTAGTACAGCCGAATCGAACCTCTTAGAGGCTTTTGGAGAATCACTAGCGTTACCCTCCTCTGCTGGGCTGAGGTTTTCATTCAAAGCCTTTCAAAACCTTTTTCTAAATCAAACTATGGGCGTAAGCCTAGGCATCGGGTAGCCCCTCGACGTGTCCATCTCAACCGCATGCAAGCCTGTCCTAGGCTTAACGCCATAAAGCAAGAGTGAGCCATGCTCTCTACCAAGCTTCAAGTGGATGCAAGCTGCAGAGCTTAACCCTTTAACCCAAGGCGTACGGCTAGACTTGATGAATATTGCTGTTGAAGAAAATTTCCTAACATAGGATCCAACTGTATTAAAGAGTTTTTCGTATTCGGCCTCGCTATATAGGGTGATTACGGTGTCTACGCTTATAACGCAAAGGATGGGCTTGTCAGTTCTACGCGCAAGGTTAGCAATAGCCTCACTACAAATCAGAAAATCCTCCTTCGCACTAATGCCTTTTATTTGAATAAAATTTGGCTTACTTTCCCACAGAGAAGGTTCTGCCGGATACTCCGAAACTAAAAATAGATTTTGGAATTTTTCTTCGCTACATCCGTAGTTGGACGTTGTTTTTCTAAGCACCCCGTAATCTACGCCTGTGGATGGTAAAATAAAGGCTCCTCTACCTTGAGCAGTGAAATTCGCTACTAGAGGGCTTACAATCAAAAAATATTCAAGTGTGGATACTTTCTCATCTACCTCCAATAGAATCCAGTTGCCTTTGAGGACTCCTCCATTCAACATAGCGTCTAAGTCTGGTATACCCGTTGAAAACCTGTCAGGCGGGTCTGGAATCGGCTGGAAGCGTTTAGGCTTCTGGATAGGGTTAGGCTTGAAAGGCGGGAAAACCTTAAAGCCGCCTTCAAGCGTGAAGACAAGCTTTCGCTCGCTTAGCCTAGTTCCCCTAAGCTTCACAAGTTCTAGTTCCCTCAGTAATCGCCCATCTAAGTCGCCAACCTTAAACAGTATCACGCCGTCCGCTACGAACTCCTCTAAGCCAAAGCCGATCTTGGATTCGCCTATGGGAATCTCTTCAATCATGATTGTGGTGCAGTCCATCTTGCGGATAATCTTATCTAGAACTGTATGGACCACTATCCTAACGTCTATCGGCTCCTTGAAGGCTCGAGCCAAAGCGGAAAACGAGTCTATTACAAGCCTCTTGGCTTTGAGGGATTGAACCTCGCTTATAATAGTCTCTAAACATGCGGAAACACCCTCCTCCCTCATAGCCACTAAATCTAGAACCCTAACCTTACCCTCATCTTCCAACCCCTTCAGATCGCAGCCACAATGCCTTAAAACATTCTTGTGTAGCGTATCCTTCTCCTCAGCGAAAGAGACATAGATGCCAGGCTCACCAGACTCGGCGCCCCTAACCAGAGAACAAGCTGAGAAAATGGTCTTACCCGTGCCAGGGTTACCCGCTAAAAGAATCAAACTGCCCTTAGGGAAACCGCCTTCAATTATCGCGTCTAAACCTTCTACTCCAGAGGAAATCCGTTCAGTCATGGCAACACTTCGCTTAATAATTACACTAAACTTTTACGCCTGACTTTTTTAAGTTTCGATAGATGGGGAGATATCAGTAGTCAAAAAACGTATTTATATGCCAAACGCATCGGAGATGGAAAAGGAAGAGATCGCGCTGTCACTGGCGATTACTAAAATAGCAACTAGAAACATTCCGAGACGTAAGCTAAGGAATGCCCTAACTATTTTCGGTATTATACTCGGTGTTGCTTTATTCATATCTGTGAACATAGCGCTTGATAGCGTCAACGTGCAGTTAAAAAAGACTTTGTATCAAGCGACTGGCGACATCGATATATCAGTGCAGTCAGCAGTTGGCTTGTCCATCAATGACACGGTTTTGGATACCGTAAAAAGGGTTTCAGGGATAGTAGATGCGGCTGGGCGAGTTTACACGGTTGGGCAGATTAAACTTTCAAATGGAACTCGCCGAGACGCACAGATAATTGGAGTGAACTCCGGAGAAGACTATGACTACTTGGATCCTACTTATACCAACATAACAGGTGTCAAGTCTTTAACTAAAGGAAGTTTGGATGCGGTCGTAGACGAGGGTTTAGGTTTCAAAATCGGAAGTCACCTTCGGATAGAAATTGAGGATAAGGAGTACGATCTAAATATAACTGGGATATTCCATCCAAGCCCCTTAGTTAGTTGGGGCGGTGGCGGTGCTTTTAAGATCTATATGGACCTTAGAAAGGTACAAGAGATTTTGGACGTTGAAGATAAATTTCACGTGATCATCGTAAAAATAACTGATGTTGACAAAACGGATGAAGTGATTGCAAACCTCAAGCATGAGCTTGGATCCGATTACGAGGTAGCCTCGGTTAAGCAGAGCGTTCTTAAACAAATGCAAAATGCGATGACAGGTCTTCAAAGTGGACTAAAAACCTTGTCCATGGTTTCAACGGTCGTGGCTGTTATCGTAGTTCTCAACACGGTGTACATGAACGTTAAGGAACGCACTTATGAGGTTGGCGTCCTCAGGTCGCTTGGAGTTTCCGGTTTCCAAATCTTTTGGATGTTCTTTTCAGAGGCTTTACTGTTAAGCTTCTTTGGAATAATTATTGGCATTGGGTCTGGGATTGAAATTGCAAAGGTAATTGTTAATATTGCTTCAGCACCTTTTTCGATGGGACTGCTTAAGCAAATTGAATCCTCTTCATTTTCAATTAACTACCAGCATTTAAGGATGGGCGCTCTGACTGGCTTAATGACCACGTTGATTGGTGGGACAATTCCATCAGTTTTGGCTGTTAAGAAGGACGTTATCAAAGCTCTTCGTCCAAACATCCAATCTTATGGGAAAATGACATCGATAAAACTAATTTTAATTAGTGGTATTTTGCTTGGCGGGGGTTCTTATCTTGAACTGAATCAATCATATCAGAGCGTTATCGGCTCAATTCCTGGTTTAGCACTCGACTTAATTATTATAGCTGGTTTGGTCTGTCTATGTGCTGGCTTACTTAGGAAATCTGGAAGGTTAATCGAGTGGCTTCTCTATCCTTTCATTGGGCGTTCGGGTCGCTTGGTAACCCGAAATGTTGGTCGAAACCTGGTGCGTAGCACTATTTGTTTCACGTTAATTGGGATTAGCCTCTGTTTCGTGGTTGCGATGGGAGGAATGGAAATGGGGGTAACCCAAGGAGTAATTGATACGGTAACCGCATTTTTAGGAACGGATGCGATTGTTTTCACTAATGAGGCTGTAAACCGAACTCATTATTCTTTGAAATTGCTCAATATAGACCAAGGTACGATCATTGAGTATGTCGCACCTTCAATGCATGTTCGATCTATTGTAAAAAACATAGACGATTCTGACTTGAATTCCACTGTATCTTTGAACTCCATAGACATAAGGGTGTATCCGAAGGTTATGAACATGAGTTTTAGTGGAGATACTCCTTCAGATGTTTACAGTCAACTTAAACGCACTGACACGGTGGTATTAGCGAAACCACTTGCTGAAAGCCTTGGCAACCTAACCGTAGGCGACAAAGTGGAGATGATGATAGTAGAGAAGCATACCCTAGAGTATTATGACTCAGAACTGAAACAGAATGTGACTATCACCTACAAGACTCCGGGTTGGAAAACTTTCAGAGTAATTGGTATAGTCAGTATTCAAAACGCCCCTTGGGTTAATAGCAAGACAGCTTATATTTCATATCAAACACTAAACAAGAACTTTCCTGACGATGAAGAAAAGGCAGATACCTTCTATGTTAAAGTAAAACCTGAATATGCAAACAAACTTGACTTTGTAAAGAAGCGCATCGAGGACCGTCTTAAACGTGACGGCGTGACCGTTATAACTCGAGCTGATTTAGTAGAGAATATCAAATCGCAAGTTCATGAAACCTTCTTGTCTCTTAACGCTGTTACAAATTTCTCCCTCTTAATCGCAAGTTTGGGTATGACTACAATTATGGTAATGAACGTTTCCGAACGACGACGCGAAATTGGAATTATGAAGGCGCAGGGGACTACAAACGTCCAAATTTTAAAAGTAATCTTGGGAGAAGCGATACTGCTTGGTTTGATTGGGTATGCTATTGGTGTCGCTTCGGGATTAGTTATTCTAAAGGGGATAACAGCAAGAGGATATCTCGAGTTTCACGTACCATTCATAATGCCCTATGAGACGATTAAAAACGTGTTTTTAATTACCCTAGGTATTTGTTCTCTTAGCACTTTCATCCCCATAGTTAGAGCCTTCAAAATGACCATAATAGACACAATCAGATCGAGAGAGTGAAATGACGTATGGCAGATACTCCGGTTCTTAAAGTTGAAAATCTCGTAAAAACCTATAAACTCGGCGCAGTCGAAGTTAACGCCCTACAAGGTGTCAATTTAGAGCTCAGGACAGGAGAATTTGTAGCCATTATGGGTCCCTCTGGATCCGGCAAAACTACTCTTCTCAATCTCATTGGAGCTTTAGACAAGCCGACAAAGGGGAAAGTGTACATCGATGGGAAAGACATCACCAGCATGCATGGCCGAGCGTTGACAAGATTGCGGAGATTCACCGTTGGATTTGTCTTTCAGTTTTACAATTTAATTCCAGTTTTGACAGCGTATGAAAACATTGAGTTACCTCTACTGGTCGCTGGGGTATCAGGAAAAGACCGCAAAAAGCGAATCAAAGAATTGTTGGATTTGGTTGGGTTGACTCCTAGGGCTAAACACCGCCCCGACGAACTTAGTGGAGGTGAACAACAGCGGGTTGCGATTGCTCGAGCGTTGGTTAATCGCCCGAAATTGATACTTGCAGATGAGCCGACAGGAGATTTAGATTCTAAGACAGGTCGAGAGGTTATTTTAGCACTACGGGATCTTTGCAAACGTGAGGGAGTTAGTGTAATCGTAATAACACATGATTCTATGGTGGCTGAAATGGCTGATCGAGTTCTTTTGATGAGAGATGGACAATTTGTAGGTGAAAAAACCTTAGCGCATTCTAGCTAAGTTTCAGAAGATTGAATTTGTTACCGTATCAGCGACTTTCTAATCTTAAAATTCGAGAGTCTCTATTGCAAAATGATCAGATTCCAGACAAAAATTCTCTGCCCATTCCCGCTTCAAGAATCTCTCTATTTTTTGCCATAAATTCTCTTGCAGGAGCTAAAGCTCTCTCAGCAAATCCTTTTTGTGTATGAAGCATTTTTGGCGTAAGGTGTGGAAAGTTCTAAAAATACTGTAAGCATATGAAGAATAAGTTTTAAACTTAGATTTAGGAAGGGAGGATTTACGTCCCAAATCATAAAAATCGGCTTCGCAAAAATTGGCAACATCGGTACGGCTCCTTTGATTGAATTTCTATTGGATGAACGTGCTGACCGAGAAGACATCGATGTTAGAGTCGTTAGCTCTGGCGCAAAGATGAATCCGGCTCAAGCAGAAGAAGTTGCAACAAAGCTTCTAGACTTTAAACCTCACTTTGCAATAGTCACCAGCCCGAATGCTACCTTACCTGGACCAGCAAAAGCTCGAGACATTTTGGCAAAAGCAGGTATTCCAACAGTCGTTATTTCCGATGGTCCAACGAAGAAAATTGCGAAACAACTCGAGGAAGCTGGATTTGGCTACATCGTAATTGATGCCGACTCAATGATTGGGGCTCGAAGAGAATTTCTAGATCCAATTGAGATGGCTGCTTTTAATGCAGACATAATGAAGATTCTTGCGGTCACCGGAGTTTTCAACATAGTTTTTACTGAGATGGACAATCTTGTGGCTACTTTGAAGAAGGGTGAAAAGCCGAGTTTGCCTCATATAATCGTTGACAAGGAAAGGGCGGTTACGGCCGCTGGGTTTCAAAATCCCTACGCCAAGGCAAAGGCTATGGCTGCCTACGAGATTTCCAGAAGGGCTGCAGATCTAACGACGGAAGGTTGCTTTGTAGTCCAAGAATGGGAGCGCTACATTCCACTTATTACAGCCGCCCACGAAATGATTAGGAAGGCTGCTTCTCTCGCTGACGAAGCAAGAGAGATTGAAAAACAAGCTGACTCTGTTCTAAGAAAGCCACATCACAAAGATGGAACAGTTCTAACTAAGCGAAAACTGGTAGAAAAACCAACGAGGCTTGGAGGACCCTAAGTGCCTAAGTTGAAAGCTGTTCTTATTACTGGGAGAAGTATTGGACAAGGTCAAGGAAAGGAGTACGGAAAGTTCTCTGAGAAGTATAAAGAAAACGTTGCAGTATGTGAGATTGACTCAAACGATCTTACTAAAATTGGGATATCAACTGGGCAAAATGTGAAAGTAACTACATTCCATGGAAGCGTCGTAGTTAAAGGAATTAAATCAACCCAAGAACCTCATCTCGGAATTATATTCATTCCGTGTGGTCCGTGGGCAAATGCTGTAATCTGTCCAAGAACTCATGGAACCGGGATGCCTTCACTTAAAGGAATTCCTGCTGAAATCGAACCAGCCCCTGAAGAAAAAATACTCGATTTGCGGGAGTTAGTTGCGCAAACACTCAGGAAGGGATGATCTTGGAAGTTATTCCAAATATTATCTGCTCATTCTGTGGTTGCTGTTGTGATGACATTGAAGTTACAGTCACTGATGGAAAGATCACTGGGGTAAAGAATACCTGCGCCATCAGCATGGCGAAATTTCTTCACTACAGCGATGAGCGAAATAGCGCTCCAATGGTTCGCACGGATGGCGAATTTTCTAAGACAACCCTAGACGCGGCTATCGAGAAGACCGCTGAAATTCTGACTAATGCCAGGTATCCTATCCTTTATGGATGGAGCTCAACTAGTTGCGAAGCGCAGAAAGTTGGGGTTGCACTAGCTGAAGAAGTTGGAGGAGTTCTTGACAATACCTCAACTGTCTGCCATGGCCCTGGTATCGAGGCGGTGCAGGACATTGGGGAGTCGACTTGTACTTTGGGTGAGGTGAAACATCGGGCAGATCTAGTTGTGTACTGGGGATGCAACCCAGTTCAAGCTCATATGCGTCACTTAGCAAGGTACAGCACTTCTTGCGCTGGAAAGTTCCGTAAAGGTCGGGCTGACCGAACTGTTGTCGTAGTTGACGTAAGGAAATCCTCAACCGCCAGGGTGGCTGATCACTTTGTTCAAATCGAGCCTAACCAAGACTACGAGTTTATATCCGCATTACGTATGGCAATTCGAATGGAGGAAATTGAGCAGGATTCGGTTGCTGGTGTTCCGGTCGAAAAAATCGAGGAACTTGCTGACATTCTCATCAGTTGTCAATTTGGGATAATTTTCTTTGGACTTGGCTTAACAATGAGCGCTGGAAAAAATCGAAACATAGACGCAGCCCTATCCCTCGTCCGTGACTTAAATAGCAAGACTAAATTCTTGATCATGCCAATGCGCGGACATTTCAATGTTACTGGTGCAAACAAAGTTTCTGCTTGGCAGACAGGTTACCCATTCGCAGTTGACTTCAGTCAAGGTTATCCACGTTATAATCCGGGTGACACGTCTGTCATCGATATTCTAAATCGAGGCGAATGTGACGCTGCATTAATTGTCGCTTCGGATCCAGTAGCACATTTCCCCAAACAAGCAGTCGAGACTCTTTCCCGTATCCCTGTAGCCATAATTGATCCACACTTAAATGCTACTTCACTTCTAGCCGAGGTTGCTATTCCTTCGGCGTTTGTAGGAATTGAGGCAGAAGGCGTTGTTTACCGTATGGACGGGGTTCCCTTAATCCTCAAAAAACTCGTTGAGCCACCAAGCGGTATTCAATCAGACGAAGCAATTTTGCGGATGATTTTAGCTCAAATCCGAAAACGAAAGGGGGCTAATTAAGCGTGGAACTGCTCATTAAAAATGGCTTCGTATATGACCCTCAAAACAAGATCGACGGCGAAAAAATGGACATCGCCATTCAAAATGGAAAGATAGCTAAATCCGTTGATCCAACTAAAGCAGTCGTTATCGATGCCTCAAACATGATTGTAATGCCTGGAGGAGTTGACCTCCATTCCCACATAGCTGGTGCGAAAGTTAACGCGGGCAGACTTCTCCGCCCAGAGGATCATTATAAGGATGTGGAGGTCAAAACTCCGATAACCCGTTCTGGAGTCGGGCATTCGATCCCCTCAACATTTACCACTGGCTATCGCTACGCAAGAATGGGATATACAACTGTCTTCGAACCCGCGACAGCCCCACTAAAAACACTGCACACCCACGAGGAGCTCAACGATATCCCAATTTTAGATAAGGCGTGCTTTCCGTTATTCGGAAACAATTGGATCGTCATGGAATATCTAAAAGAAAATCGGATCGAAGAATGTGCCGCCTACATAGCATGGATGCTTAATGCAGTGAAGGGCTATGCAATAAAAATTGTTAATCCTGGAGGAGTTGAATCTTGGGGCTGGGGTAAAGGAATCAAAAGCCTAGACGACCAAGTTCCATACTTCGGAATTACTCCACGTGAAATTCTTCGTGGGTTGTGTGAAGTGAATAAACTCTTAAACCTACCTCACCCGATTCATGTGCACTGTAATAATCTTGGGAAGCCAGGAAATTACCGAACCACAATAGAAACGATGGACTGCGTTAGAGATTTGGCCACTGATGATAAACCCATCATGCACGTTACTCATGTTCAATTTACTGGTTATGGAGGGGTTGACTGGGCTTCTTTGGCTTCTGGCGCTGACAAGATTGCAAAGTACGTTAACGCCCACCGTCACGTAACCATTGACTTGGGACAAATAATATTCACTGACACTACAACTATGACTGCTGACGGCCCATTCCAATATCAATTGTATCTGCTTACTGGAAACAAGTGGATTAACTCGGACGTTGAAGCTGAAACTGGTGCGGGCGTAGTTCCAATGCGTTATCGACGGAATAACTACGCGCATGCCGTAATGTGGGCGATCGGACTTGAACTTGCGCTCCTTGTGAAAGATCCGTGGAGAGTGTTCATGACTACCGATCATCCAAACGGGGGACCATTCACATCATATCCACGCGTGATTTCCTGGCTGATGAGTCGAGAAGTAAGAAAAAAAATTCTTGCAAAGGTCCCACGGCTTACGAGGGTGAGAACAAATCTTTCAGCTATCGATCGTGAATATTCTTTCTATGAAATCGCTATTGTTACTCGTGCGGGAACAGCGAAGATTCTCGGCTTAAAAAATAAAGGGCACCTTGGCATCGGAGCAGACGCTGACGTTGCAATTTATAATATTAACCCAACCGAAATTGATCCTTCTAAAGATTATAAAAAAGTGCGAAGGGCATTCCGAAACGCCGCATACACAGTAAAAGCTGGTGAGATTGTTGCCAAAGATGGGGAAATAACAACGGCGCCTAATGGCAGAACCTACTGGATTAAAACCGAAGTCCCAACAGACCTTATGGACGCGATGAAAGCCACGCTTGTTGAGAAGTTTGAAGATTACTACACGGTTAAGCTAGAAAATTATCCCATTCCTGAACGTTACCTAGCCCAATCCACTCCTCTTAACGTTAAAGCAAACCTCTGAAGGAATCTCAATGGCAGAAATCAATCTCACACTAAAAGTCACCTTAAACGTTCCACTTGACGTGGGAGCGATAAGTCCTGATAATTTCGTTGGCAAATCGTTAGATGAAATTAAATCTTTAGATGTTTGGGAAGGAAATCATAAAGCTAGGCTTGATGAATTCTTTGAAGTAGAGGGAGATATCGCGCCAAACGTAGAAAACCTAACTATATTGCTTCATGGTAACGGGAGCAAATTTAGAAAACTTGGCAGAGCGATGTCCAACGGAAAAATTCTCGTAGATGGGTCAGCTGGGCTGTATCTCGGAGAAGAAATGACCAGTGGAACAATAACGGTCAACGGGGAAGCTGGATCTTGGTGTGGTACACGAATGAAAGGAGGTCTAATCGAGGTTAACGGCAACGCTGGAGACTATGTAGGCGCTTCATACCGAGGAAGTACTGAAGGGATGAAAGGAGGAACCATAATCATTCATGGAAATGCCGGAAACGATGTTGGCTCTTGGATGCAAGATGGATTAATCAAAATTTTTGGCAACGTTGGACAATTCGCAGGGGTTCACTTACAAAACGGCACCATTTACATTCTCGGAAATTCAGAAGGTCGAGTTGGAGCCCAAATGAAAAATGGAAAAATCATCATCCTCGGAACTGTTCCAACAATCCTTCCGAGTTTTTCATTCGAAGAGATCAGAGACAAAGTGAAAGCAGGAGATGAGAAAGTTGCAGGGCCATTCTACGTGTTCTCAGGCGACATAGTGGAAAATAGAGAAGGAAAATTGTTTATTTCAATGAAAAATAATCCGCATCTAAAATCCTTTGAAAGGCTTTAAACGCATCACCATCGTCTTAAACGGCTTTCGAACTTTGAAATAATCTTAGAAATATTTTCAAATGTAGGTGCCGAAAGCTAAAGAAATAAAGATTCGAATAATTGTCGCTTTATTTCTCGTCTAACCTTTTTATATTCCAACCGCGAGCAATACTAACCCGATCAAAGCCAAGATTACGCCAACCACGCTGAAAATAGTAATACTTCGGCGTGTCAAAGACACCTGACACCGATCACCTTTTGTTTCTTTGAGGTAGTATAGGTCAGTGGCTCTGACGACTTTTGGTGTGTCATAAATTCTTCCTTTTCCAGTTGTACTACTCCATGGAAGATCTGCCTTAACCCAAGCACTCGAGTCCGTTGCTTTGCCAGCAACTTCCAGTTCTTCGCCCTCCTTTCTCTCTAATAGCCAAACTCTCCCTACATCTTCGTAAGCTCGCACTTCAATTTTACCTGTGTCATCTTGTATCAAGAACGAAGAGGCGTAGAATTTAGCTCGACCTAAATTTAGCCAGATTGGGGTAATTGCCGCAATCTTGCCAACTAATTTCACGTCGAAGCTTCCAGGTTGCTTTTCTATATCTGCAATTTTTTGTACGGATTGGGTTTTAAATGCTTCAACCATTTTCAAGCGATGTTTATTATATCTGCTCCTTTCTATCGCCAACACAATCAGAATCAGACCAATTCCTAAAAGAGTTAATCCAGCCCTAAGATAAAGAATATTCATCTCTAATCATCGCCCTAATACGGTTTCAATTCATAGTTATTATTTATCTTTAACTAAAGTAGCTAAAAGCATATTATCATTTTATATAGAAACTTTGTTTCATACGTGAACTATAGGGCATTTCAATGGAGGCGTATGATTGTTAAGTGTTAATTGTAATGCTCTAGGGGTCTTACGGAGATTGATTGAGAGACAAGTTGAGTACAGCGTTAAAGTGAAAAACCTTGCATCTGGCACTACGTTTATTGATGCTGGAATAAGCTCTAAAGGCGGCTTCCTTGCTGGAGAGCTCATCACCGAAATTTGTCTTGGAGGCTACGGAAAGGCAAATCTGTCCTTCATGACTCACGGTGACACGAATCTTCCATCGATTTTTGTAGCCACAGATTACCCAGCAATAGCAACCTTAGGCTCACAGTTTGCAGGTTGGAAAATTAGTGTTGGAAAATACTTTGCGATGGGATCGGGGCCTGCAAGAGCCCTAGCTCTTAAACCTAAAGAACTTTACGAAAAAATTGGCTATCGCGATGAATCAGACGTCGCGGTTATTCTCCTTGAAACCACTGAAGAACCCCCAGCTGAAGCAGCCGAATTCATCGCAAAAGAATGCAACGTAGCCGTAGATAAGCTGTACATAATCGCAACCCCAACCTCTTCAATTGCCGGATCAGTTCAAATTTCCGGACGTGTAGTTGAAACTGGTCTACACAAGCTTACTGAAGTAGGCCTAGATCCAAGATGCGTCTTATACGGCTGTGGATCTGCGCCAATTGCTCCAATTCATCCAAAATTTGCAAAGGCGATGGGACGAACTAACGACATGATTCTATATGGTGGCTCCACAATGTATGTTGTAGACTATGAATCCGATGAAAAGTTAAAAGAAATTACTAAAAAAGTGCCCTCATCAACATCCAAAGACTACGGCAAGCCCTTCGCTGACGTCTTCAAAGAAGCCGGTTACGACTTTTACAAAATCGACCCAGGACTATTTGCACCAGCATCTATCATAGTTAACAACGTCAGAACCGGGTCTGTGTTCAAGGCGGGAGAAGTCAACGACGCGATAATCAAACAATCTATCGGGCTAGCCTAATTCGCCCCATTTTTTATACAGGTTGTGCTCTATTCCAAATGATTCTAGGATTTTTCCAACGATAAAATTAGCTAAATCATCTATTGTTCTAGGTTTAAAATAGAATGCCGGAGAAGCAGGTAAAATTACGACTCCAAGCCTAGCCAAATAAAGCATATTCTTTAGGTGAATTGGGCTGAGGGGCGTTTCCCGAAGAACCAAAACTAACTTTCGTCTCTCTTTTATTGTTACGTCTGCTGCTCTTAACACTAAGTTGTCTGAATATCCATGTGCAATCCCAGCAAGCGTTTTTGTGCTGCAGGGAACAATGATCATGCCATCAGTTTTAAATGATCCACTTGTGATAGAGGCAGTCAGGTCATCGTTAGCATGTAACCGCGTCGCGAGTTTGGCGACCTTTCCTTTTGACAGCCCGAGCTCATCTCTCATGATTTCTTCAGCAACCTTAGTTATGATTAAATGAGTTTCTACACCTTTTTCATGGAGAACTTCCAGCAACCGTTTACCATAAATTGACCCACTAGCACCCGTTATTGCAACCACCAAACGCATGCTTTCACCAACGAGTTCCAAGTTTAACAAGACAACTCTTTTCCAATTGGCCTATCCCTTATAAAAATTAGTGATTTGATAGATACGAATGTCTATGGCGCCAACCATTTATACTGCGTACCACGAAAAACGAGATGATTCGCTAATCCTTAACGGTGCCAAAAATGTCGCTGCCAAACCCTCTACGAATTACTGCTCTCGCTGGCGGCGTTGGAGCCTCTAAGTTATTACATGGGTTACTCAAATTGCTCCCACAAGAAAACCTAACAGTCATCGTCAACACCGGAGACGACCTCGAACTCTATGGCTTACACATCTCCCCCGACCTTGACATCGTTATGTACACCCTCGCAAATTGTGTCGACGAATCAAAGGGATGGGGATTTAAAGAAGACACTTTCCAGTGCCTAGAAATGTTACGCAAATACGGTCAAGAAACCTGGTTTCAATTAGGAGACCGAGATCTTGCAACCCACCTTCAACGAACTCTTCTACTCAAATCTGGGCTTAAACTCTCGCAGGTTACCCAAATTCTATGCCGCGCTTTTGGGCTTAAAATTCAAATTCTTCCGATGACCGATGAGAAATTCACAACAATTATTGTCACCAACAAAGGTCCAATGCATTTTGAGGAATTCCTAGTCAAAAGAATGGCTCAAGACCCTGTCCTAGGAGTTAAATATAAGGGAGTTGAAAATGCGAAGCCAGCTCCAGGCGTAATTGAGGCGATCTCATCTTCAGATGGAATTATCATTTGCCCCAGCAATCCCATTGTCAGCATTGGAACAATTTTGTCAATAAAAGGAGTAAGAGAAGCTTTAGTCAAAGCGAAGGGGCGTGTTGTAGGAGTTAGTCCAATCATCGGGGGAGCACCCGTTAAAGGTCCTGCGGACAAGCTAATGAGTGGCTTGAAGATGGGGGTTTCAGCTTACACAGTAGCTAGGTTGTATGAAGATTTCCTAGACACCTTCATTGTAGACTCTTTAGACAAAGATCTAAAGCAAAAAATAGAATCATTGGGAATCAAGGTGATTGTTACCAACACCATTATGAAAAGTTTTGAAGATAGAGTCCACCTCGCTGAAATCGTTCTTCAAGCAATTAGAGATTAGAAGTCGGGGAAAGCAGTTTTGCGCTTCAGTTGGTTACTTAGCTTCATCCTAATAGGAATCATAGCTTTTGGCGCATACTGCTTCATCCAAACCCAATTTGGACCAATGCCCGAAACCTCTAAGATACAAGTAAAATGGTACTCTCAACGCGATAAGCCATGGTGTCTCGCAGCCAGCATGTTAATGATACTTGACTACTGGGGTATATCCCCGCTACCAAGCCTTGAAGATCTTGCACAGCGAATTTACAATTCAAGCGAAAGCCTATCAACCATCTTTGGGTCGTATAACCTGAGAACTACCGAAAAATTTGACGGAAATCTCGATGCCGCTTTCCGAAGTCTGAAAAAGGAGCTCGCCAGTGGGAATCCAGTTATCGCGGCTGTATGGTCTAATATTACTTCTTTTGAGGACCTACTTCGATCCAAGGCTATCACCAAAGATGCTTACCAGAAACTGTTTCGTGGCCATGCCGTCGTTGTAACAGGATACAATTCAACCGGCATTTTCGTGAATAACCCATGGAATCCTTGGTCACCAAACGCCCCAAAGTGGTGGACAAGGAGATGGATTCCAACAGGCGCCGATGTCTACCTCACAAACGCGATTTTCGTTAAACTTTGGACCTTTCCAAATGCAACCTCGCAACTACGATATTACCTAATCTCCGCCTACCCCCTAAGCGTGCAATTACTCCTAAATAATCCATCATATATCTGGTTCTGGATTCCAATCAATCTATTTTCTGCGGCAGTTATCCTCGTTTTGCATGCGAGACGCAAGAAAGTCTGAATAATTAGGTCTAAAGAGCACGTTTAGACTCCTTATAAACGAAAAACCATTAGCTGGGCTCTTTTTGCATAATTTTGCTACGTTGTGAAACGGTTTTCCAATTCCGTTATTAATTTTTAAAGGAAAAAGGTACGATTTTAGATACTGATTTTGACACGGAAATAGTAATGATTTTTATATACCAATATCGTCATCAATTAGAAAAGTAAAATGATATCCACTTGACACATTAAGTGGTGACGTAAGTGGTTGACAAAGTACTTACGAAATACAGCATCGCCAAGAAAAAGGGGAAAAGTGGAGCTATCTACCGTTCTCCACGAATCTATCTTCCTACAAAACTTACCGATGACTCAACTTTCCCCTTCAAAGACGAAGAAGATGTCCTCGTGCGGATCAGTGCAAGGCGCCTGTTAGTGGAAAAAGTCCCTAAAAAGTTGCGTGAGGAAGGCCAAGAGGAGGTTGAGCAATGAGTACAGGTATTGAAGATTTAGATGATATGGAGCAATTTTCTGAAGAGGAAGATATGCCGGAACTAGGCGAATTCTATAATCTGGAGGATATGGAAGAAGCCTAGCCAACCTCCATCTAAGCCTTTTTGAGGGCTTTTTCACGGCTTTTATTGAGGTTATTAGGACAAGAATAAATTTCTGTAGCAACAGGCTATGGAAAAATTGCGATGGAAGATGACGTTGAGGAGTAAAATCACAAAATCACAAA
>Ga0315312_1000241_pt1 | contig 79483 bp, 83 predicted proteins | sample TDP7_MG_FD_203629 | JGI IMG/M metagenome (GOLD analysis project Ga0315312, IMG submission 203629) | Freshwater sediment microbial communities from Lake Towuti, South Sulawesi, Indonesia - TDP7 | ecosystem: Environmental > Aquatic > Freshwater > Lake > Sediment | place: Indonesia: South Sulawesi...
TACAGAAGCAGGTATATAAAAATACTCTCTTAGTATATAGGTCCCTCCCAGGGTGCTGGGATCGTCTTACTCGGGCTGGCTATCATCAAATAGACCCTAGTAGGGGGCATATTCTTGCCTTCGTATTCGAATTTACGAACCCCCAATTCAACTGTATTCGGAGAGTATGCGTCAAACACTATTTTGTTGAATTTCCATGGCTTGAGCCCGGGGGCTTTTAAAAACGCAAAAATCATTTCTCTGAATCTTAATTTCCTCTGCTTTACTAAGGACGATTCTATCAAGGGAGTGCTATCTGGCTTTAAAATTATCGTCATAATATACCGAGGCCTGGCAAGAAGGTTGACCCCTACATTGATTTCCATAGCAATTTTCCCTTCTGTCACCGCCTTTAGAACCTGACTACCGCTGAACCTGCTATCAGAGGGGGTGTCGATCTTTTTCATCTGAACCACCTGCCAAATGAGATTAAAATAATCAAAGTATGCCTTCTTTGTTTCATTCACCAACTCATCCGACAGGCCTAGGATCTTTGCCTTAGTCTCAGTGACATATGAAATATGTCCTAATAATGAAAGAATCTGACGCCATTCCCAATTCTTAGTAAATATATCAATATAATTGACGTATTCCTTTGTTTCACATCCTTTATAAACAAATGACTCCAAAAAAATTGGGGTTGCAAACGCACACCGTGTGTATCTCTCTTTCATTCCATAGCCGTGCAGCTATGGCGGGATGGGCTTTAGGGGAGAGCGAAGGTGAAGTTCTTCCCCCATGCCAATGTGCGCATGCAACCCTCAAGTGGTTCTGCTAAGGAAGTACGACAACTTTAGGATAATCTTTTCCAGCAGCTGTATGGATGGTAACCTCGACTGTGACCCCAGGTATGAACGGCGTTGTGTTTGGCGTTGCTGTTATCTCAAGTTTCCCTTCGGCTCCTATAGCGCATGAAACATCTTTGACTGTATCGGACTTTGAAGGGCCGTAATCTTTCGAGTCCGTCCCTCCTTTCGTTATCGTTACAATGGCTGTAGTCACAACACCTGTATAGCTTGAGGCTGGTTTTCCGTTGATTAGAATGTCAGAGATGGTTGCCGCAGCTGAGCCCGTATTCTTGAAGTTTAGAGTGATTAAATAGCCAGGGTCTGCGTATGCGCTTGTGATTTCTAGCTTCTCAAAGCGAGTGAAAAGGCTCGTAAGGCCCCCCATCCAGAAGGCCACGGCGATGGCTACAGCGATAGTGACCGCGACAATGATAACGGTTGCGATTACAGGGCTAATGCCTCTCTTTGTTATTTTCTTCATGCGTAATAGAGCCCAAATTTCCATATTAAAGTAGATGTATGTCTAGCATATAACTTACAGATTTGATAGTTACATCCAATAATAAATTAACTTCTTTTTTGATAGTTTCTACTTTTTAGGCTGCTTTCTCCTATTTTGACAAGCAGAATGTTTAAAGAGGGCAAATTTGGGCAAATTGGCGACGAAAAGACGAATCCCTATGAGTTTCTATTTGTTAGAGGAGTGGTTGAGTGCCTGCTATTTCTAGCTACCATTGGGCCTGCTAGATATTCCCAAATTAGGAAGCAAGGCTGTGTGAGTGGAGACCGGTCCCTCAGCAAGCTCCTTAAGCAGCTACAGGCCCATGGATTAGTGAAAAGAGAAGTTCTATCGACATATCCCATATCTACGCAATATGCTCTAACAGAAAAAGGTAAGGTCGTTGTAAAGCATCTAAAAGACCTATTAGGAGTTCTATGATATACCATTTGACTAGAGTTCCACGACCCAGTTTCCTTATCTTTACAACCCCTCTATATTTAATATGAGATTGCACTCATTTCTTCTTCCGGTTTTTTGGTCTCAGACATGCTATCATTTGCTCGTACGTCATCTTCGCATCTTGAAAGTATTTCTCGCTAATCCAAATGTGCTTCCATTTTCTTCTGAGATTGATTAATTCCTTGAGCTTCTTCCCCGAAAGCAAATAAAAGCTGCTAGTCCCGCAAACAAGAACTATTGGCATCATCCCGTTGAGCATATCCACCGTTTGTCCCCTTGTAAATGAAATCATTGGATGATGATACTTTGGGTTCCATTTTGACATCTTAAACTCAATATACTTTTTCCCAATTCTGGCGTCGAAAGGTTCTTCCAAAATGTCAACCTTTACCCCATGTGCTTCTAGGACCTTATATACATTGAACTCAAATTCCTTTTCGTTCTTGAACCTCATCATCTCTTAGCTCATCTCCTTTAGCCTCACTTTTCCTTCCTTTCAGAAAACGGTAGGCTTCTATGGCGGTTGTTAACGGCAGGCTGAAGAACATCGCTCCTTTGGCGACATAGATCAAATCGATGTAGAAAGCGGGTGGCGGCTTACCCCGACATGGAATCAGGTGTCCAGAAGTATCAACCCCCCAAACACCTGGATGAGGAACCCCTCCAGGGCAAACCAAGCAAAACTTCACCAAATCTGCAACCAAGTAAAGTAGTATGGATGAGCAGCCCCCTACAAAGAAAAACACCAAGCCCCAGTAGATGGGCCTTATCTCTGCATCCCTTAGCTATTTTTTATCAAGAGGCTATAAGGCTGACTAATTAAGAAGCGTCTTCTCATTTTTCCCCTCTTCTGAGGAGGAATTGAGAAATCTAAGATTAATCGCCCTCGTTACCCGAAAACTCGAGTAACGATATACCTCTCTCATGCAGTTGCACCATATGGGGCCACTCGAGGCGTAATGGGCCCATTTCTAGGATCCTCTTAATGATATCGTATAATTGTTATTCGAGAAATTATATGTGAAATGGATAACTTATCTATCCATCGAATAAGAATTATCCGAAAATTTATCTGGGAAAGCAAGGGTCCATTCGGCTAATGTCGAAAAAAAAGCGTTAATCTGGAAAAAAATGCGTAATCTTGATTTTCACTGAAAGTTTTCCTGCTTCAAATCGCTTGTGATTGGGCCATACGGGCGCAGAGTTGCGCTAGATGGAAAGTGCGAAGATTGGCATGTTTCATCTTGATAAAGATGTGCCTGCGTTCAAAGATTGGGATAACTTTTATAAAAGCCACCGAGGGATAAAATGGTAAGGTCACTATGGCGAACAGAAAAATAAATGTGAATGATGATGGAAAAAGAAAGGTGCGCCACAGCACGACCTGTAGGCCAACTTAGAGTAACGCCACCCGGCCACATATACCTCCCAAACTTGTTGCATCATGAAATGGGGATAAAGAATCACAGAAGAGGAAGCATAAGTTACTTCATATCCGAAAATTGTATCCTCCTCGTCCGCACGGGCGCGAGCCTGGAGGAGATCGTCCGGGGTCTGCATAATCTCGAGGCAGAGCTGAGACTGCGCGCATTCAGTCCCCATGAACCGCAGAGGGAAAGTGGCAACCCTCACCAGGATCTCGAAAAGGTGACGACCTCACAATGAGCGACACCGACGATAAGAGACCATCAAGTGCCGATGACCCCGATGAAGTGGGGAAAATCGTTCTTAAGTCTGGAAATCTAGACATGACGGAGACCGATCTGGCGAAGGTCAGGCATTGCCGCCAGTTCCTCAGCGACTTCTATAAAACTATAATGCAAGAAGGGACGGACTACGGAATTATTCCAGGGACGCCAAAGCCAAGTCTCTGGAAATCGGGTGCCGAGATTTTAGCAAGGGGGCTCAACCTATCGGAGGATACTCAATTCGTGGCAGTTACCTATCGGATGGAGATCACAGCAGGTTTCAGGTTCCAAAGCCCGAGAATTAGGGAAGAGAGAGATGTCAATTCTTTTTGAATTTCTGAGAAAAGGAAAGGGGCAAGCCGATTCTGGAGGCACAGGCTTACCCCCAGCCCTACCTCGAGGGAGGAGGTGGCTGTCATGATGCCTGGGGGCGAGGAAAATAAGCGTTACCCTCAGCCCCTCCGCTCCTTAATTGATAGGCTCATGCAAGTGCCTATCGGGATCGAATGCCCCTTTTGCCATCACGTATTTGCGAATGAGGGCTGCCTCACCCAACACATCAGGTCGCCGGCCAAGGGGTACAGGGCGGCGCACAATTTGGCCAATGGAAGACGTGCCAATGCAAGAAAGGGACGGACGCACCTGAGCCTCCATCCCAAGAATGAGGATGAGGAACCGGAGGAGCCGGGCCGGATAGGATCCGCCTCCTCGAGGTGTGGAAGATGATCGCCGAGGCAGAGGAGCTGGATAGAGATCTTGCCGATGTAATCCGGCCCGGCACAACCAGGGGGTTGGACTTTGTAATCATTGACGAACTCAGAAAGAGGACAGGCATTGACACGGACGCGGTCCTGAAGTTCGCCCTGGGCGAAATCCTCTGCAATTCGCTCGATAAGGAGGATGCAACTGAGATCGACATCGAAGTGCAGGCTGAGGGGAATTACAATAGTCTCAGGATAAACGACAACGGCAGCAGGAAACTCTCCCCGGAAGATATCGGGCGGATCGTAGACTTCGAGAACAAGGCATCATCGAAGAGGGGCTTCCAGAGGGTCTCCCGTGGCTACTTGGGTAATGCCTTGAAGTGCATCTTTGGCTACTCCTTCGCCCTCGCGGAATCGGCTGGCCTTGATCCGCCTGACATATTGGTGAAGAGCGTCAGATATGAGTACAGGATCGCCTTGAAACCGGATAGGGTCAGAGGAGTCATCAACTCGGATATCGTAACCACTAAGAGGAAGGACGATGGCTTCACGACATTCGTTGTGCGGTTCCCCAAAGACGATAAGAAAAACAAGACCAACCCAGAATCCCCTTCCTCCCCCTCAGCGTTGAAGGATCTCATATTCGCAACTAGCATGGTCAATCCAACTCGAAAGATAATTTACAACCTCTTTAACAGCGAAAGAGGGTCGCTCGGCTCGGCGGAAGGCGGTAAAGCCCTCCGGCAGGAGACTTCCATCCTGTGGTACACCAGGAAGCAGTTCGAGGCCCTCTTCGAGGACTTCCTCAGGGCCAGGCCGGAAGCCCCCCTGAAGGAGATTATTGCCCTCTTCCGAGGCTTTACCTCGAAGAAGATCATCGGGGAAATTCTGCATGACCTCAATTCTCATAATCATGATTGCCGAAAAAATGGCAATTTGCAGTTTTTCCCCGTCACACCCATCGAGAAATTGTCGAGAGAAGCCATAGCGAGGCTCTTTGACTCCCTGAGGGCGAGGGCCAAGCCCATCGGCAAGAGGAGCATCCCATCGATCCTGGGCGCCGTGGGGAAGGAGCCATTCGAGGATCTCTGTAAACGGAATGGCTGGAAGTTGAGGTATGTCATGTTGCCCGGTATAAAGATCGATTGTCCAGAATACCATGATAATAAGAAACCATGCATCAATGAAAATCACGTTGAGTTCCCATTTCAAATAGAGCTGGCGATCTTCGACAGGAGGGAGGATGACCGAGAGGGGCTGAAGGTCTATACATGCGTAAACTTCATGGCTTCCATGCAGGACGTCTTCGGCCAGATATTCGATATCAAATATCGATTGGGCAGGGTCAGCATAACTGAAAAATCGCCGGTCACAGTTGTTGCACATCTCGTCTGCCCGGTATTAAGATGGCGGAACTTCGGAAAAAGTGATTTAGATGAATAACGATAACCTAAGTTCAAGTTCTTGGGAGAGCATTCAATCACTCATGCAGAAGGGCTTCGATAGGCTTTTGCCCATACCAAAGACCCCCAGGGTCTACAGGCCCCCGCCTCCACCCAAGCCCCTGTCGTGGGTCCCACGCGGCCAAATCGGCGATCCCAATTACGAGGCGAGGCTCGAGGGTTTCGCCAAAGAGTTATTGGCCATAGACGCCGAGAGAAAGAGCAAGATCAAGTTCTCGACCAGAGGCTGGTGCTACTTCCTCGAGGGGAAGATCCACAAAGGGGAATTCGACCAGTGTCAAATTTCGATCAATGACTGCAGGAAGATCGGCTTCCTGCCGATTGACTTCGTGGCCGAGGATCAGGATATTACCAGACACTTCATAGGCATCCATGCGGCCTCAGATCCAGGTGTCCGCCTCAAGCAGATTAAAGAGGTTGTGAAGGAGATGCTTGAGAGCCTTCCTCCATACACCACTGACTACTGGATTGGCGAAAAATATTATCTTATGATGTGTGTAGAAAAAGGTGATCTCCGGAACCTCTTTAAGCCGATCTGTGATAAATACCATGTCCCCATAGTCTCCTCTAAGGGCTGGGCGCCCATCCTCCTGCGGGCCAACATTGCAAGCCTGTCTCAGTGGGCTGAGGCTAAGGACTTGACGCCAGTGCTCCTATTATTCTACGACCACGATCCCGCAGGCCTCAAGATCACGGATAGATTTCGCAAGAACCTGAAGGATTGTGAGAGGGCGACGGGCTGGAGCCCTGATGGGCTCGAGATTGAGCGATTCGGGCTGAACAAGGAGGACATCGACAAGTATAATCTAACGTGGATAGAAAATGTCAGGACGGGCTCCGGGAGGGAATCGCAGGATTACGATTATATCGAAAAATTTGGGAAGAGAAAATGTGAGGCAAATGCGATCTTCAAGAATGACAAGACTTTGAAGGCTGGAGAGAATATCTGCAAGAGAGCAATAGAAAAATACTATGGTTCAGATGCCTTAAAAAGGTTCAAAAGGAAAGAGAAACGATCAAGGCGAAAACTCAAAGAGGTATATGATGATCCCATCTGGCAGAATTTATACGAAAGGATCGATGAGCTGAAAGAGCAACTTGCCATAAAGAAGACTGAACAGAATAAGCGAGCCAAGCGACCCGTTTCTGAAGAAGAGGTCGAGGTCACAATTGATGGTGAATATTACGGATTATGTCCTCGTTGTCGTACTGAATTTAATTATGATGATTCGCATATTGGCAGGCTTGTAAGATGTAGAAGCTGCTCTCTCGCTATGAGGCTTAGAGGGCCTTCAAAAAAGAGGCAAGGTCCAGGGAGATCGGGGCGATGATTTCAGAAGAGGAGACTAAGCAAGAAGCAGAAAAAGGGACCTGCAGCCTCTGCTGGTTTAGGCATCAAGGTCGCTGCATCCATCCCGATAGCCCTCAATCGGGCTACATCATCGTAGATATTCCAGAATGCGACCTTGTGAGGCACAGGAGAACTGAGTGCTCCAAAGAAGAGTCGAAGAGAACTCAACTTAGCTGCATATGCTGCAGGCATTGGGATGGCAGAGGCCATGCCGAGAGGGGCAGATGCAAGCGAACTGGCGAGCTCATGGATTGGGATGAACCAGCGTGCAGGGCCTTCAGTGAAGTTGGGGGAGAATATCGATCTCAACAGAGGTTCCTCAGGAAGGTCGATGCCCTTTGACCGAGCCGATTAATGTGGACGATACGGAGATCATACCTCGCCCAGAAGGGTGGTTAAAGCCCCTCCATCCCGCATTAGGTGTCATAGATGATACTGCATACGTGGGTATTTGGATACCTTCTATCATTCGCGATAAGAAGGGGCATGAATCTGAGAAAACGCTGCTCTATATCATAACGGACAAAGGAGAGCGGATCCTCGCCAATGATGAGATCCTTAAGGGCAAGGGTTGGAGGCTGCAGTACAAGCCCATCCGATTTGAGGACCGCTGGCCTCTCGACGATCTGGTCCGCTACCTTAGTGGCGACATTGAGGCTCCATCGCCATCCGAGGTATTCAACGGGGTCCTCAACAAATGGAAGGCCTACGTATGGTTTGCAGACGATAGGGAGTACTACTTCAAGGCACTTTGGGATATCGGAACTTATTTCCACATCCTCTTTTCCGCATACCTGTATCCATATGTCAGCGGGGTCAAGAGGGCAGGCAAGAGCAAAGACCTGACACTTCACTCGTGCTTGGGCTTTAATGCAATCTTCTCGATGAATATCAGTACGTCCTCACTCTTCCGCCTTATTCAGAATGCAAAATGCACCGTGCTTATCGACGAGAGCGAGAAGCTGAGTAACCCCGAACGTGCCGAGGAATTTAGGAGCATCCTTCTGGCTGGTTACAAGGTGGGTGAGAAGGTGTACAGGACCGAGAAAAGCCGCAAAGAGGAATTCATCGCCGAGGGGTTCAATGTGTACGGCCCCAAGGCCTTGGCAAACATACGTGGCTTGGAGGACGTGCTCCAAGACAGGTGCAAGACCACCACAATGCTGAGGTGCAGGGATCGTTCGATCGTTGATCGAGAGGTAGATATCATGAGCCCAGAATGGCCCACCCAACGAGCAGAGCTTTACAGGCTCTTCCTGGCGTATTGGAAGGAAGTAAGGAGATGGTACGACAGGCTCGGCGAACTCAGCGAACATGGTGAACTGGTCAGCTTCCTGGGGGCGCTGTTGCCAAGTGTAGCTAGTGAACGTAGTGTAGCTTGTGAACCTAAGGAGAGAGCTAAGGAGGCGGATCTTGAACTTATGACCTCAAGGGAGCTTGAGCTGTGGAGGTCCATGCTCGCCTTGGCCCTCTTCTTCTATGAAAAAGGGGTTCATCTCCAAGGTTCACAATCTTCACCAAGTTCACTTCCTTCACTGGTCCTAACCCTTGCGCTGGACTCAGCGAAAGTCAAGTTGACAGAGGATATGACCGAGACAGGGGACACAATTCTCGTCCAGGTTCTAATTGAGATAGTTGAGGTGGACGACTACTACCCCGTCAAGAAGATCAAGGATGAGATGGCGAAAAACTTTGACGAGGAGCAGAAGTGGCTCACGACCAGCTGGGTGGGGAGAGCTCTCACACGTATGGATTTCAAGGAGAAGCGCAGGGTCGGCACCGGATATCAGTACCTTCTAAGGAGAAAGGTTGTAGAGGACCTTGCCAACCGCATGCAGGTTGAACTTCACAAGATAGATGAAGGGCCTCCTGTAGGTAAAACTGATGGCCTTCTTGGAACTAAAATGAAGATGAAAGCTCTCTTGAGGCTTATCGGAGGCTTGGAGGATAGGTCAGGTTCTGCGAACCTCGACATACTCGAAGGCTTGGCAGAGAAGGAGCTGGGGTTTGATGGGAAGGAGTTTGGCCGTCTGATCCCTGCCATGCTGAGGGAGGGCCTAATCGTCGAAATCGAGGACGGGCAGGGAGTACGAAGGGCTGGCCCCAAGCCGCCACCGAAGGACGAAACTGCGACTGAGGGTCCTACAGAGGCCACATGCGGGGACTGTGATAATCATAATTCCGATCGATGCGTTAGGTCTAATTCAGAACTGATCATCGATGGGGCTACCTATGCCAGGAATTGCAAGGGCTTCGTAAGAAAAAGAGGGGACGAAGGGGGAACAACTAGCAAGATCGATAACTCAGTACAAAATGAAGAGAGGTGGATCTGCTACCTCTGCCACCCTCCAACAGATCAGGGCTCTAGGGAAGGCCTGAGATCGCACTATAGACTAACACACGACATCAAGGAGGTCGAATGAATGGTCCTGATTGGCGCCAAGAGATTCAAGATAGAGAAGTGCCCGAAGGGCTGCCACCCAGCTGTCTACGTCGAGCCGATGGTGTACATCGGCAATGAGGAGTTCCACAGGATCGCTAAGGATCTCAAGAAGTCGTACATAGACCTGGTGGAAAGGAGGCTCTGGCGATGGTGCCGGACCTTCTTCAGCCAGGAGGATGCCACTCAGTTCGCCATGGATCTCGCCCGCTCGCTGGGTGAGGCCGACTTCCTAGACGAGAACTCCAGGCTCTGCTTGGTCATGCCTTCGAGAGTAGATGAAAGGGAGCTGGGTATGGGCTGAGGTGTACAACACTGGCTTGAAAAGGTGCGATTAAGATAATGGCTCCCCCGAGACATAGGAAGAAGAAAGTCGAGTTCGCTGAAGCCGATGTTCAGGCTCTGCTTGCGAAGGAGCTTGAATGCCTAAAGCGTAAGGCTGGCTTTGGCTGGGAGTTAAAGGTCTCTTGGCTTCCTTCAGGCTCGGGGAGGCTTGAGGGCGAGGTGAAGCAGGATGTTATATGCGTGTACAGCGATGAGCCCGGAAGAGCCCTACAGACGCTCCGCCACGAATTCGTCGACTTCTGCGTTAGCCAAATGGTTGAACCGTACAAATTGGTGACGAACACGTTTATCAAGATGGTTAACGACGACGCTTATCGTAGAAAAGAAAAGGTCATTCAGGCTCTCATAAGCCTAATTGGGGAGAGAGAAGAAGAGCCTCACAAAGGAGGATAAGAATGATGAAAGGGAAGGAGCTGGATTCCGAAGACCAGCTGACCGGGCTCGGGTATTGCGAACTCCATGGCACCATAGACGAAGGAACATACTGCTGGAAGGGCTGCTGGGGGTCCTACCGATTCGTAGCTGGAAAGAAGTTTCCATACGTATTCGTCAATGAAGCCGCTGAAAAGCTGGCCGTCTCTAAGACTACAGTTAGAAAGATGTTCAAGAAAGGGGAACTTGAAGGCGAGGTTTTTGTCCAAGTTAGATATACTGGTTCCCTCCCTGCAGCACGTAAATACCATATCGAGAAGGAAAGCGTCGAGGAGCTTCTGCAGAAGCGGAACAAAAGGTGTCGGGGAGGTGATGCTAGGTGAGCCAAGATCCGATCATGGCCAAGCTCAACTCCATTGAGGTGAAGATGGACGTTCTGATCTCCAAGTTCGATGCGTTCATTAAAGCACAAGCTCAGAAACGTATGCCTCAACAACAATTCGAACAGCCCATGAAGCCTTTCACAGATCGTGCCAAACATGTGTTGGCAAGATATCCGGGCAAGTGCAAGGTGTGCGGAGGGACAATAGAGGTAGGCGATCCGATTGTCTTCGAGGCCGGAAAGGGTGCCGCCCATGAAACATGTATCTGATAGAGGAGAGATCCGATGAGATATAAACTGAAAAGCGAACGAACTTCAAGGAGGTGAAAATATGACTAAGGTAAAGTTGAACAAACTGAATGCGAAGGCGGAGTTAGATATGTTATTCAAGGGTATAAAACGAGTGCCTTTTGGGTACGTACCCAGAACAGAGTACAATGTAACAAACAAGGGGGTGACTATCTATGAATGGAAAAATGGCAAATATGTTGAGTTATACTTCACCATGGACAAATGGTTTGGCAAACAAGGCAGAGCTTGGATCGCGGAAAAGAAGAAAATTTCTGATGATGTAAGATATTAAACCAGATACGCAGGCTACTTCTTACTGATGTTATTTTCAGTTTGATGCCCTTTTTTAAGCATTTCTAATTACCTCAGGAGGCAGATGACATAAATATCAATCCTTATCATTCTTCCGAATTCCCTTAGAATGTTCCTTTCTGTATTATAAAATGAAAGATTGGCCGATCCCCCAAATATCATCCCAACCGCTTTAAGATCGTTACTGACCAATGGCGCCCCTGAATCCCCTGACTTTGCATTTGCACACCCACTTTTTTGCTACGGCTCTCTATCGCTTACTGCTTATGGCAAAGAGTGGCGGTTAATAGCCCATGACTGAAAAGTGGCTGAATATGGAACATTTCAATGAGCTCCTTAGAGAGATAGTTGATAAGGGGGGTATATAGTATGTCTGTCACAAAGGATAGGGACTAAAGGACATAAGTCAGAGACACATAATTTTTAAATTTGAATAAAGGTTGCCCTTCTGTCCCCATTGCGGGAAGCCAGCATCAACTTCAGCTAGATTTTGCGAGTTCTGTGGCGAAAGGTTGGTGAACATAAATGCACAGTCTGACGTATTCCCTTTCGATAAAAACGAATCGATAATAGTAGGAACCGATATGCAAGGTGGCATAGGAGCAGAACCTCAAATTGTGCAGGAACGTATCGCTGATACATCCAGGTTGTCGGGAGTAGGGGTCGACAAATTTATTAGCCCAGATGAGAGGATTATATTCGGAACAAAGAGTCAGGTCTGGTTCGGAAACCATCAAAGGAAAGCATACGTTACCAATCGACGAGTAATTTTCTACCGCGTGCAGCCTAAACTATTAGGCATCATCAAAAATGACAGGCTGGATGAGATATACGTAAATCAGATCAGGAAGATCACTCTTGTTGAGAAAGGTCTTATAGCAAAGTCTATCGTGCTTCATCTGGATGAACTAATGATCAAGGGAGATCGTGGAGACTTCATCGATCTATACAAGGCAATCCAATCGGTGCGGCATTGAGTTGAACAGGAACGGGCACATGACACTTGGTCTCGTCGGATTTACCATCTATGTCGCGGTTTTGCTTCAGATAAGACCTATCGATATCAATGTTCTAATTATCAGCGGAATGGCTTCAATTTTGGGCTCCATATTGCCTGATTTCATAGAGCCCAGCACGGATTTCAAGCATCGAGGTTTCGCTCATAGTAAAAGGGTCTTGAGAAAATTCACATTATTTCTTCTTCTGATCTCCTTAGCAGCAGTCATTTTACCCCTTTTCTTGACCATTTCTTCGGCATTACTTGGATACAGCCTTCACCTTGTTGCAGACTCGACAACAACTGTTGGTATTCCCGATTGAGGACTTCTCTGATATATCCTTTCACATTCCCTACTATATAGTAATTGTTAGATTCATCGCTAACATTGATGCAAGTCCAGTTTGATAGATTAAAATTGTCGACTTCATTCATCGCTGTTCCGTTTCACAATATACAGCAATAGCATGATTGAAAGTAGGAATAGTCCTGCAATCGTTAAGTAAGGGGCAATTCGGCCATATATTGTCATTACTCTATATAGAACATCGATCTCGAACGGCGAACTGCTAATGCAAGATACATTAAGGATAGGAAGCAATTCTTTCTGCCATACCTCATATTCTTTTAGCCTAATGATCTCTTCCTTACCCATCTTTATTGTAATACTAGCAAGTTGATAATAAGTATCTGAGTAGATCCCAACGTCTGCCGTTGCATTGAGCCTCTCTTTGACTGGGTTGAACAGCTCCCAATCGCCCTCGGAAGTCCATCGGTATCCGACTGGCGTTGCATAAAGCCTGACCTCCCTGAGTTGGATTACACTGCCAAAAGATAGCGGGTTAATAGTGAAGTTTTTATCTACATCATAATAAATGCCTAGAAAAGGGCCAACAGGAACGATGTGGTCATTGATTATGAAAGCCAGAGGATTGGGGATATCCACCACGACTGTGCGCTTTTCATCGTAGCCTCCTATGCTCGTATGAGAGAATAAAAATCCTAATCCTGCAAGCACGATTCCCAAAACTAACAATGCATGATTGATGCGGGGCAAGTTACTCACCTTCTCAAATCAGGGCAATTACCAATCTCCATCCCACCAATTCCACTCTTAGATGGGGTCATAGGATCGGTCAGCTTCGTTAATGTGTAGAAATATGCGGTCGTATACGCTCATTATATCTTGCTCTCAGCTCAGGATCTCTTAATGTTTGATATGCTTCATTTATTTCCTTGAACTTATTGTCCCCATCCACTCCTCTATAAGTACCTTGATGATCTGAGTGATATATCTTCGCTAGTGCCCTATAAACATCCTCTATTTCCTTCTGAGTGGCATCCTGTCTTATTCCAAGTATCTCATAATAGTTTTGTCTACGGCCTGTAGGTTCCTTGCTGGGAGGGGGACTTGATTTGCCACTGGAAGGTGGGACACCCTGTTTTGCATGAACGTAGGATGCTGCGCTGCCGATGGGAAAAGCGCATTTGGGGCAATAATCCCAGTTCCTTCTGCTTGATCTCAGTTCCGTGCCGCAGTGGGGGCACTTGATGAGAAACTTGGTTGGAGCCTGAGTTGCAGTAGCACTGGGAGGACTCCCGTCTGGTTTTGGAATCCTTGTCTTGCAATTATAGCAGATAGAGGCCAGTGACAAGTTCTTTGCGCCACACTTCTGACAGGTAATGAGGTTGAGTGGTGGGCTGTTCTGACTTCCCCGCACTTTATGCTTGGTTGGAGTCACGACTCCAGCAGACTTTGGGATTGGCGGCGCACTCGGTGGCCCGAATATCTTGGGTGGCTGTCGCGCTTTCCTCTTTTGATACAATGCGTATATGGACAAGACGCCCAGACAACCATATAGCACAAGATTTACGTTCGTCAGGGTGAACACGGCGGGATATATCGTAGATGCGCCTACCAAGAAAAGCAGTATTGTTATGGTCCCGAACATACCTGCGACAAATTCTTTCATTTTAGACGCCATTTTTTACCTCATCTTCCTTCTAGCATTTACAAATCAAGGTAAAACCCAAAACCCCTCCCACCAATTCCATTCCTGGACGGAGCCGTAAACTCTGACTGCCTCGTAAATGTTCCTAAATACATTATCGTAGCCTTCATAATAATTTCTCCAATAAGGGATGAATGGATCTTCCCAATACACTTCACCCGGCACCCTGAGCATGAAGAGGTTTGAGAAGCGGTTCTCCCCCGTGAGAGCCGTTGCTTCTATAGCTATCCTGTAATTGTCGCCCGTGTATGCCAAGACCCAAGCGTGGTAGCCCGATCCTGGAGCAAAGGGAGTGGGTCCAACGGCGATGCAGGCATCGAATTCGGCGTTCTCCAGAGCCCACTCGAGGTAAGCCGAGGCTTCGCTGCAGTCGAAGACGCCAGGCGTATGACCTCTTGGCAAAGTGAACTCCCAGGTTAAGAAGTATTTCAGCTCACCGAGCGTGTTGCCATGATGGGAATAAGTGCCGGAGGAATAGTAGCCCTGCGGGACCTTCTCGTAAAGGTCCAAGAGGTTGCGCATCTGTACGTTCTGGGCCTTCAGCTCGTCGTAGGACCTCAGAAGTTCGTAATAAGTGTCCTTGAGGGCATTCTGCTCCTCCTGGAGGCGCCAGTAGTTCGCATCAAGCTGGCGTATCTGGGCCTCGAGCTGGGCGTTTTGCATCTGGTAATTCGATACCCGGGACTGCAGGTCCGTCACCTGCGTGTATAGGTAGACAGAAAGGCCAACCAACACGACAACGAGCGCTGCAGCGGCGCGAGCCATCCCTATCGGCATCAGAAGTAAATCGAAGGACAGTATTTTAGGAGAAGTACGTCTCTCGTATTACTGTCATTTATTATATTTACTATCTTTATTGTTAGTTTCTACTTTTCTATGCCACTATCTGCCGTTTCCCGAAGGGAATTGGCCAAAACGGGCAGAATGTCTCCAACCGGCGATAGAAAGGCGAGCTGCCACCAGCTCCTCTTCGCGAAAGGCGTTGCCGAGAGCCTGCTATTCCTGGCTACCATCGGCTCGGCCAGGTACTCCCAGATCAAGAAGCAGAGGTACGTGGTGGGCGACAGGTCCCTCAGCAGGCTGCTCAAGGAGTTGCAGGCGCATGGATTGGTGGAGAGAAGGGTTCTCTCGACATTTCCCATTTCGACCGAATACTCCCTGACGGAGAAGGGCCAGAAGGTAGTGAAGCACCTCAAGGAACTGAAGTCCTTACTGGAATAACGTAAAGTGAGTCTTCAATCATTTTACTCATGTGCGTACTCCTTCTAACTGTAGGTGGTGCAACTGCACATTCTCTTATTTCTCTCTTAATCTCTATATCAGGTTCTCAGGAAAATTCTACTCGATATCATAAGGACAAGGACCTTAGTGTATCTTGCAAAAGCCTTTTCTCATGCCATCATTCTACTTGTTACTACAAAATAATCCCTTCAAAATTACCAAACGAGTGTTAATGTGAGATACTCAGAGTAAGTCATATCTTCTCGACAACCCTTTGAAACAGCTTAGACTTATATACCGCCACTATAAACTTATAGTTGGGTGGCAAGGAAAAAGACATCTGGCCAAGAATTCACGGCCATATGTCCTCTATTTTATCCTATTCCCCCCACCCTTGCCAACCATTGCAGATCACCCATAGGTAGCGTATAGAATGAAAGCTGTCTTTTTTGATTTGAAAGATGAAATTGATCGCAGACGTAAAGTTGCTCTAACAAAATATGACGAGCACAGCGCTATTCGATATAAGAAGTCTCACCTAACTTTTTTCCGCAGGACTTTCTTCTTTTTTCTTTCCGATAATGTATAATAATGATGACTACCACTATAATGAAGGCACCCCCAATTAATGGTGGTAAATGAGTTCGTATCTGTTCCCTCAATTTATAAGCCTTTTCGATTCGTTCTGCTTCATCGATTAGAGTTAAAGAATTTAATGCGTGTTCATATGCTGCGGAGTAATTGTAAGCATCGTAACTCAGCTTCGACAGATCAATCTCAAGAATCGCCTTCTGAATTAAATTTTGCGCATCTGGAACTTGTAATGCGACTTTGCGAATCTTGTTTTCAGAACTATTCATCAATTCTATCAATTGCTGATAAAGCTCCATGTCGATCGCACCTTCTGCGGCCCTGATGGCCATTAACGCATAATTTCTAGCTTTTGCTAAATTATTGTTGCCAACTTCGGCTCTGGTTATATTTAACATGGATAGAGCTCTCTCCAATCCTCCGCTTCTACCTTCATCCAAAGCCTTCTCTATCTCCAATTGAGCTATTATTGGAAGAGAGCGGTAAGCTCCGCCAGGAGTCGCAAGCCATTTGATTATACTGTAAAGCCAACTATATTCGCCCCACCACCAGAAGTTCATCTGATCGCTAAGCGCCACTATATTCCCTTTCTCAAGATTACTAACAGCCAAAACCGGAAACGGGCCCCTGATCTCTCCCTTGTCATACTTATCGTTTCTTATCTCATCTAACCAGATCGACTTTTGGGTCCAAGCCAACACTTGCCAATCTGGCGATGCCTTCATCGTGCAGCCCCAATTTATTGTCAAACTCACGAATCCAACAGTAATTGGATGTTCTAAAATTTCGACGACATCAAAGCTCTGCATTTCTCCCCTATACGTAGTGTCATTTTCGGGAATGAGCAATATTGGTCCAAGAAATTCTAAGCCAAATCTCCTTCCCAACTCATTCATATCGTATCCACTTGGATCTTGGCAAGTAGTCAAATCTCCTACCATAAGGAGACCGCCCCCAGCCTTAACGAACGCCTCGATGTCTTCAGCTTCTGCGGATGAAAATCGTTTAGAAGGAGAAACAATTACGAGTACATCGTAATTCCTAAGCTTGTCAAGTGTTATGTTGCCGTCCGTTAATCGGTCTGTTTTGTAACTAATTTTAGACAACAATTCAGCGAAAGTTGAGGAATCGTAAAGATCAACTCTAGTAGTTTTTAATTCTTTGGCGATATCTCTGGCCATATCAGTTGATATGCTCACGCTTTCGCCATGAGTCTCATCGAAGAGGATCTTTCGCTCAAGTATTTCCTTAATGTCCTCGTTGATTCGCCCTAAGAGGATTGATGCGGAGGCGATATTTCCAGTCTCAAGATCGGATCTTGCCTGTTCGATCGAAGCATTAAGCCGCTCTAAATCTGCGTCATATAGTATTATATCCCTCAACGCTTTCCTGGCTTTTCCAAGGTTGGCTTCTACCGAGACAATATTAGCCAATTCCTTCGCTTCCTCGTACATGCTTAGTTGATAAGAATTCCAAGCTCTTGCCAAAGTCTCACAAATGGAAGCGTCAAATCCGTCGCAGTTGAGCCTCTCAATCATCTCTTCTGATCCCTTGATTTCCCTGTAAGCTTGGATCTCGGCCGGATCGGCGATGACAAGAACAGCATAGATACGTAATTCTGGTATCGTTGTTTCCACATACTTGTCGTCCAATGTACAGTTAAGGGCAACTTCCTTGTCGGAGTCGGGCGATACCAGCAAAATGTGTTTGTCTGACATCGAAAATCCGTTTGGGAGCATTATTCTGATGGATACGTTTGCCACTGTCTTGACGATGTCGGTCTCAATATCTACATTATAGTTCACGAGATTAACGAGTATTCTTTTGTCACCCATCTGCGTAAACATTGTCGTTCCTACGCTGTCAGGGGCGTTTGTCCCCAACAAGCTATTTATTTGGCAGCTATCGATTACATGCAGTATGATGTTTCGTGCGCTTGAGTAATTGATGCCCTCGAGGCGCTCCTCCTTATACTCGTAGCCAACAAGTTGCTTGAAATAGCATACTTTCCCGTTTCCGTATTCGCGAAGGTAGGAGTCGGGCTCTGAGCCATAGTGAACTAAGGTTATATTGGCCAAGGAATAATCGGGATTGCGTCTTAGGTCAGTTCTCTTGATGGACGTTTGTCCCGTCAGAATAAGATTTCCTCCATTCCAGACGTATTGCTCAAACATGCTTACTTGTGTTGGATCTATGACGAGAACGGAAGGCAAAATCACGACATCGTATTTTGAGAGAACTTGGTCATTAAGTTTTTCTGAAAAGATGGGTTCGTACTGAATATGGAGGTCAGATAGAGCGAGACACCAACCCATGAGGTCGTTAAGGTGAGAATCATCCAAGTTTCCTATTGGCGATACTCCCACCAACTGACTGTCAGGCGAATATACTATCCCTACATTTGCTTGGGGCTCTCTATCGCTGAATAGCTCCTTGTTCCTTGAAACAAAGTTATTCATGCTGACCACTTGTTCAAGAGGGAAAGTAATTTCCCACGGTCCTGTTGGTTTGTAAGAACAAAACCTCGGCACTATCGTGGCGAAATTTGATAATGCTTCGCCCATGTAGATCAAGTATTGATTAGGAGGAAGGCTGCCGTTGTATTTTTCCTGTGCATAGGATGTATAGTCCGATCCAAAAAACATCAGGGAATGGTTGCTCCCAGTAACCGCTCTTGTCAACTTATATATGCCAGAAAGCTTCCCGATTGGCAGTGACCCAAATCGATCCAAATCACAATGAGGGGAAATAATATTCTGCTCGAGATATGGAAGGTCGAGATACTCTGAGGTTATCGCTGATACTGGTGTATAGCAAATGTGGGAACCGAGTAGCGCGACTTCCCTTCCATATTTTTTCTTCGCGTAGTCCTTAACATATCGTGTCAATGTTTTGATATAATTCTCATGTTCTACCCTGTTGAAGACCACAAAGGAGAGCCAAACAGGATCCTCTAGGCTCGCAGCTGGTTTTTCATGGTATCCTTTACTTTTCACGTATTGTCCGATATCAAATGTGGAAACATCGTGGATCCCCATTTGATCCAACTCCTGGATAGTAAACTTTAGCCTAATGTAATCTCTAAATCGTTCCTTAGTCCAATATCCATAAGCTCCACTGTCGTCTAGTATAAGATGCCACGTTTCGATCGCGTCGAAGTTTATACCATCAACCCCCATATCTATAAGGAACTCAGCTTGTTTCTGTTGATATTTAACCCAATAAGGGTTACAATAATCCATTAGGTAGACAGCCACAAACTTTGACCAATTTAGACTCGGATACCTTACTTTTGTAAGATCAAGGTAGGGTAAGGTGGTAAGTATTTCACCATCTATGGACCTTCTAGCACCGCAATCAATTGGATCATCAACCAACGTTCCGTTTGGATATTGCCATTTATAATCAAAATAATCAGACCATTTCGCATACCTCATAAATGGCTTTTCTTGGTAAAACTCCCTAAATCCGTAAGTCACATTTGTCCCTTTTCCAGTATATCCAGAATAGGGATCACCGATGATTTGCCAAGTTGTAGGGTCTATCTCGACAATCCATTCGCGAATTGGAAAGCCAGCGTAGATGAAACCTATGGTTTTTATTCCCATAATTCGTAACCATTCCACAAGGGATTTCGTATATTGAAGCCTTCTAAGATCCATATCAAAGCCAAGATCAATGCACCCAAGGGGTCCATCGATAAGAACCGTCGCATTGACTTGCTGAACTAAGCGGATATCCTCGAATAGGCGCCTGCCACCGTACTCAGAAACGAAGGCGTTGACCTGACCCCACCATGGCGTTCGTCTCTTTACAACATTCAAACCGCCTGTTTGTGACACATCAGTATGGGCTCCAGCAATACCAAAATGCAAGCTGCTGCTCAAAGTTATTAATGCGATAATTACGAACGCCCTTGCCATCCCAATCAAATGTCGGATCAGCGGAATATCCCCTTCCCGTCTATTGATGCCCCCTCTCCCTTTCCTGGTCATCTTGCTTAGGTTACAGCAAAACACCGCTCGCTTAAAGTTTTTCTTCGCCATTCAACATTTCTTTGCCAGCCTTGGATTAGTTAAGGTTTCCAAGAGATAGGGGTTTTAAGCCCAGTAGGGCCAAGATCTCCCTCTCGATCTCTGGAGATAGGAAGCAGGCTCCAGGCACCTTCAAGGACGCGAGGTTCTCCCGCAGCACCTTCTCCTTAAGCCTCTCAAGCTCCTTCCTTTTCTCGGGATCCAGCTCGAAGTCCCCCTCCCAATAAAAGGCTATCTTAAATTTTATATTTTCAAATGAGTAATCCAAGTCGAGTGAACTTGGAGAACACCGAGGAAAAGAACTATGAGCAAGTGGCTAATTTTAGGGGATTACTATTCGAGCCAACCTTTGAACATGAAGTCGTAATCCTGTTCGGCCTTTTAATTCCTCACTTCAAAGAAAGTTTCGTAATCGACAAATATCCGGACACTTTTCCAGATTGCCTCGCAAGACGCAATGGAGAGAAAATAGGGGTAGAGTTTGAAGTCTTGGCCTCGCACTTCTATGAACACGGACACCATGAAGACAACAAGCTAAACAAATGCGACCTACTCGTCTGCTGGAGGAACAACATCCCTCAGAAGACGACAATGCGAGATGGCATTGAGCTACTGAACGTCAAGGGGCACGACATGGAGATAATGGCCTTAGAGAAGATCGTTCGCTCTATGCAAGAGGCGCAGTCCCTAAAGCTGATATTGCACGACAGAAGGCCCGACGAGGATAGGGCCAACAAAGAAAGGTTCTTCGAGCAGCTCAAGGAGAGCGTTGATGAGAAGAGGTACGGCTGGATAAAGGAACTGTACGACCAAGTAAACCAGAGAGAGGAATTCGAAGTGGTATGGGGCGGTGGCGAAAGGTGGTCAACGATGCGGTTCTACGTGAAGAAATGGGGCGTTGACCCGATTGATATTGGGGGAAACGGCGGTGTGACCATCGGCTATCAAGGAAATCCTGCCATATCCCCGTGGGAGCTTCCCCAAGAAGTGCAGAACATGTTGCGTCAACTGTTCAAGCACCGTAAACAGAAATGGCCTTCTGCACCCCTCAAGACTCAAGCCGACCTTGATAACATCAAGAGGGCGCTCGAGATCTTGGCCGAATACTCAAAGCGTTCTGACGTAATAAAAGGCTAAAAACGGTTTCGAAGTAGGCGTTCTGGTGCAGCTGCATCATTCAGCCGAGTAATGGATATCACTCGGAGAGGGATAATCTGATAGGAAGAGCCAGAGAAAGGTTAAATGAACGCTTAACCAAGGATGTTTAATGTCAGACAAACGGATTCCATTCAATATATCTCTTATCAAATTTGCCATGTTTCCTTATTTTTACTATCAAAAAGTTAGAATTAAAAGTGCAGCCTACAATATGCGTATTATGCTTAGACAGTAATTATTGGGAAAAGCTCCATGCTATAGTCGTAAAAATACCAAGAGGAAGCCCCCAAGAATACTCAAGTTCAAGTAATAAATGGAGTGACGTTAACGGTTATCTATTCCGACTTATAGGAATAACAGATGATGGGGGTATTCATAGAGTTGAAGAAAAAGATCGTTTAAAGGTCCTTCTAGATTTAGGCTTTGGTAGTCTATTCTATAGGAATTCCTTAACTGGCCTAATATATTGGAAAGGGAGAGGATACGTACGGATGAACCTCACCAGTTATCAAGATTCCTCGTAGTAGCACACGAGGTATTACACCTACTAGAAACCCTAACACATCAAAACCTTATAGAAGTTTGGGATGCTTCCAAATCCTTTACTGATGAGTTATCACTTAAACTCCTTTTTGAATTTGCTAGGCAAAGGTCACTTGAGAAAATGCAAGAAAGTTTCAAAGAAGGAGAGGTATAGATATTGGTTAACTCCCAGAAGCAGAGCTGAACCTATTGTGGAAACTATGGCCGTATGCTTAGTTGTGATTGCAGATCGCTATATCTCCTCTGTAAAATATTCTGCTCTGACTGGAGGCGTTGGTAGTCCGCGTCAAGCTGATATATCTGGGCCTGGAGTTGATATATCTGGGCCTCGAGCTGGGCATTCTGCATCTGGTAATTCGATACCTGAGACTGGAGGTAAGTCATCTGCGTGTAAAGGTAGCCCGAGAGGCCCATCAATACGACAACAAACGCTATAGCGGCTCGAGCCATTGGTCTTTATCTTTGAATGGAATCAAAGGGCGATATTTTAGGAGGAGTACGTCTCTCATATTACTATCATTTTCTATATTTACTATCTTTATTGTTAGTTTCTACTTTTCTATGCCACTATCGGACGTTTCTCGAAGGGAATTGACCAAAACGGGCAGAACATCCTCGGACGATGGCAAGAAGGCGAGCCATCATCAGCTTCTCTTCGCGAAAGGCGTTGCCGAGAGCCTGCTCTTCCTAGCTTCCATTGGCTCGGCCAGGTACTCCCAGATCAAGAAGCAGAGGTACGTGGTGGGCGACAGATCACTAAGCAGGCTGCTAAAGGAACTGCAATCGCATGGATTGGTGGAGAGGAAAGTCCTCTCGACATTTCCCATTTCGACCGAATACTCCCTGACGGAGAAGGGCCAGAAGGTAGTGAAGCACCTCAAGGAACTGAAGTCCCTACTAGAATAAAGTAACATGAACATTTTATCAATCTACTCATGCGACTCATTCTCAAGGTTTTCTTATTACAGGTATTATTAATAAGAAGACACACCGCAGAGAGTAGCACTATGGATACTATTCTATCAAGCTTTGATATCTTGGATATTTCAAATTGGGTCCATTTTAAACTATACAAGAACCCTAACTCAGACTTGAGCTGGAAGCCTCAGCTAGATTGGTACCATACGGTACTAATCAAAATTGTGAAACCTGTGGTAGATGGGTGTTCGGAGATAAGAGCTACCTTTTTTGGCATCTACGGACCAGAGCCTTATGGAATTGAGGAAGAGGAAGACTACGAGAGAAAACTACCTAATCAAAATGTGAAAACGACTTATGTCCGTCTCAGACTCTCAACGAAATTTGCTCACAAGAATCATGTGAGCGATGAATTAGTTAAAAGAATAGAGTCCGATAGAAACCTTGTCTGGGACTATGAAATATTGAGGACTTTCAAAGGATTAGTTCCTGGGATAATAGACAGATACGGAAGCAAGGATGACCATCAGACCCTTCTTTTCATACGCTACTGGGATGCAGCGTGCAGATATATTCTGTCCATTCTAACCATTCCGGGCAATTGGAAGGGAGACGTAGATGTGTGGGGGATCCCACATCTCGTGAACAATTCAGTAGGCAGCTTACTCAGACATTACGGAGTAAACTGTCCCATATGTAAGAGGTCTCTAATGTACCTAGTGACTTGCAGGATACCTTTGCAGAATACGGTCAACATTAACGAGTTGCCTGCATTCCTGTTATTGTGTCCTTCCTGCTACCATCAAATAATCTTATCCTCGAATATTTGAGGCTCAATGTCCCTATAGGCAAGGGTCGGCATAGTGTATTCGAAAAAGCCATGTCTTGAAGATTGGCAGTCCTAGAAACCCAACCTATGTCTGTGTGCAAACTTAGGAATTCCTTCTAACTGTAGGTGGTGCAGTTGCACCTTCTCTCATAATCTCTATCAAGTTCTCAGGTAAGTCCTATCTTCTCGACAAGCCTTTGAAACAGTTTAGACTTATATCGACACCGTAAAATTATGGTGGGTGGTGGCAAGGAAAAGGACGTCTTGTCAAGAATTCATGGCCGCATGTCCTAGATTTTATCCCCCTCTCCCCCACCCTTGCCATCCGCTATAATTCGGTAAGTACTTCTTTTCAAATATAGCATTATGATAAATAAGGCTATTATCGATACTGCTATTATCATACACAAAATCCCTCGGTCTTCTTCGGTTGATAAGAGAATAGAAGGCCCAGACAGTACTAACGTTAATGGTAGAGCGTCATTTTCTTTAAGCTGAATGATTGTTTGCGTACTTTTTCCAAAAACCATTCCAAGTTCTGCGATAACTGTATAATTGTTGCCCCCTAAGTCAAACGTGCATATGCCTGATGCATTAGTCTTTCTCTCCAAGCATGGAAGAGGTCCCTTATAGTACTTACAATATTCTTCAGATTCCATTAGGAATCTACTTTCTATAATCACTCTAGCGTCTTCCACAGGCAAGTTATTGCTCTTAACTGTTATGATTAACTTGCCAGTTTTTGTGTAATAACTCGTAACATCGTGTTGGCTACCATCAGAATCTATGGCATAGACATATGACAATTGTTTTCCCCATCCGCCTTTGTCTCTGGGTCGTTCATAGAATCCTGGATCATCGAACCTACTGCCTTTGGGAAGAGTCGAGTCAAATCGTCTCCATGATCCATTGATGAGGACTTCAGACCACACATGATCCTCACCAGAGTTATAGACCACTCTGCTCTTAATGCCCATGGAATTGGCCATAGCGGAGAATAGGATCGCATATTCCTCACATCCTCCACGCTTTACTGTTACTATCCATGCTGGGTTAGGATTCTCTATTCTCCAAAAAAGAAGAGGAAACACAGGATAAAAATAGACTCGCCTTTCATCATAAGTCATATGTCCATCCTCCCAATCTGCGATCTTTTCCAGTATAGCCTTAGGATCATGTGCGTTAGGAGAAATTTCCTCAGCTGTTCTAACTATATCCTGTCTTCCAAAAAATATGGATAGGAGATAAAACCAAACCGTTGAACCAAACCAAATACTAAGGGTAATGACCACTATACCGATTAGTAGTAGATTCTTCACATTAGGATTTAACTGAATGTAGTTTGCGAACTCTATGGTCACCTTAGGCATGTCAAACCAGATCTAAATTAAAAGATTTCGGTTATGGTTGCCTATCCTAGCGTGCCTTACCTATATCCACATTTGATTAACGTGCCAAATCTACTCGTTAGCTGAGATTATTTATATAAAAGGAGATAAAGAGGGCTAAGAAGAAATAGGAAAAGAGGCAAAACTCCAAAGTTATCGGGAAGGAAAATAAGGAATGATGTCCCGAAGAGTTATCAGCACTGTCCCAACCTCTGCCCGATAATTCTATGCCTCGGTTCAACACTAGACACCCCCTATATGCCATATCTCTTTGTTTTATTAAAAAAATAAAATGGTCATGCAAGATTATCGAAGCTGCCAAATAGCTATCTCTTTCCTTTTAGGGATATTGACTGGTGTTTACTAATAGATTTACAAGTGGTGTTGCGCATCGTGGCACGTGATAACACCTAGAGATACGCCCAACCAGATAACCCCTCTATCATGGTTTACCATCTTCGAGTCTTTGGAGCAGGTTGTGTTTCTTCGTGCTGGTGATCTATGTGCAAGTTGCAAAGGCTTAACTTACCTTAGATTTAACAAGTCCGCTATTTCTGCTGCCCATTGATTGTTTCTGGTCGGATCTCCATGAAAAATGGAGTTTGATAAACCAATCAGATTGGAACTTGCTCTCTTCACATTTTCTAAATTTGGTACGATCCTCAACTGTGAGAAGAATCCATACCATCTAATAAGATATACTCTTGACATTAGCAATGTAGCTTTTTGTCGAAGAACTGAAGATGCTTCATTCATTGCCTTTTGACTTCCAGAACCAGGATTGCTATATCTGTCTGCATAAAATACTAAAGAATCTGCTATCTCTCCTCTTATTTCGTCTAGTTTATGAATTGGCTCGATTAAAAAGTCTGAAACGATCTTGCTGATTGAGTAGACAATAACTCCAGTAATGACAGTCAAGCATGCAGTTATGACGCTTTCAGGAATCATATTATACTAGATGATGGGATATGCATATTAAGCTTTAGAGTTAAAAAGTCATAAAAAGCTAATCCCTCAATCATCCTTGAGTCCAACAGACAGAGATCATGACGGTCTCGAGGTAGAACACAACCACAACCAACATTAATGAGAAGATATCACTCTGTAAGATGCGAAGACGGCATAAGGATCTTGCGTGATGAAAATAGGGGGAACGTCCTATTAATCCTTTGCCCTAGGCTGGAGGAATGGATCATAGAAGCTGCAAGGAAGTCGGGAGTTGGACTGGAGGATTACGGTTTACCAGAGGAACCTGATAGACTTCACGAAGAATCGAGGGCAAGGTTAGATAAGTTCGAGGAGCTTGTCGAAGGCCTGCGATTAATAAATAGTGCAAGGGTTAATACTTTGGCAAGATCCCTTAACGATTGCTACTAAAGCCGATATAGAGAAAGGCGAATGAGAAGACCTACATATAAATGTCACGGATTCTTTGCGCTATCCCGTAGTACCAACTCAGGTTCTCTTTTAAATCCCTATTCATACACATCTTATAGGTGATCTCTCTTCGTTCTTGGCCACATAAAGCGCAAAGTGTGCCTCGTCTATAAGGAGCACTTTTAGTATCTATCTCGACCTAACCTTTTTTCTCTAAATCTAATCCCTAACGCGTATATGCAATACCATGTTCTAATGGTGAATAACGTTTCTGAATCCGATAATCCGCGCATCCATCGGAGAACCTTAACATGCTAAGGGAGGAAAAATTAAATTTTGCAAGTTCAGTTCTATTTTTTTGCTCTACTTCAAAATAGAGATTCTAGAATTTGCTTTTTCTTTTCAAACTCTATTTTACTTTTTTTCTTAGGAGTTTTAATATAGATTTCCACGAATAGAGCAGCTGTAATAGTGCCAAACAGCTGCAATGTATATGTCATAATTTCCCGTGGAGTCAATCCATCACCCATTACTATATTAAAAAATATGGCTGGAACTACCACTATAGTTACTGATAAAATAGCACTAAAACTTATAAATGTAAGTACATCTTTAATATTCCATGATCTCGTAAGCTTTTTCCTATCCTTTTTTATTGGTGGCTTGGGTTCTTCTCTTTTTTCTGGTTCTACTGTATAACGTTTATATAGCCTTGGCAAAGTCTGTACTCTCCAAACGCTATATTCGTGTACGACAATGGCCAACACTAGCACGACGATCACGATGACGATTATCCAGAGCACGAATGTTGCGAATGTCATTGCTTGGCCAAATATCTCGATGAAGACGTTGGTTGCGAGAGTCTGTACAGTTCCAGTCAATGTGCTAACTGTCGCCAAAGCCGAGTTCTTAAAACTCTTGTAGTCAACACTCACGTTATAAGTTCCGTATGGAACTTCTATTCTTGCAACTCCCTGCTCATTGCTGACGCCTGAGAACATGGTGGCTCCGGTGATGTTCTTGACTTCAACTTGCGCTGCGTTGAGACCTTGACCTTGCGCACCCACGACCTGTACCGTCAGTGTCGCAACATTACGTGCAGTTATAACATAGTCTCCTTCAGATTCTATGACTACAGAACCAGAACCTATTTCAATGCCAAGCCAAGTAGCCCTTACTTCATATAATCCAGTTATAATATTGGGAATTCGTAGACTACCATCAATGCTAGTAAAACCTACAGAACGACCATTTATATAAACTGGGATATCACTTAATGGCGTATTCCCACGAGTGAAGAGTTTTATAACGATGGAAAAGATGCGCACTCTTAATTCAAATATGTAAGGTTCGTCGAGCTCAATGTAATCACCAAAAACAAGAGAAAAATCATCTGCATATGGAGATCTCCACTTGACTGTGACCCAATATTTCCCTTTTGGAATTGGGTTTATGCTTTGTGTAATTCCAGTCTTATTTGAGGGGGGTAGTACATATGTATTTTCTAAAGTCTCTAATGTGACTATTGCCCCTTCAAGAGGGTTACCATATGAATCAGTGACTATGAACCGAACTGCCTTAGATTCAAGACCGGATACGATTGGCACTAAAAGGATAATATAAACGAAAAATAAGACATAAAAGAGTGTCTTTTTACTCATCTTAATATTCCCACCGGAACATCCCATTTATATGGCATATAGGTGTTTATTTCTGAGCGTCGCGTAACTAGATACTGATTATCCTTCTTTATTAATGCATGTCCAGCTATGAATCAGTAGGGAGTGTTCGTACTCTGATATGAGCTATAAATTGCTTATGCCCCTCTATCGGGATGAGCTGCTTAAGGGAAGCTCCTAGCCAGCGGTCGTCCCAATTAACTCGCCGGGCTTGGCCTCCCCCGCCTGACCTTCGGAAACGCTTGGCTCGGTTTCCCCCTCCTTAGCCATCTCCTTCTGCTTCTTGTCTTTTGCCTTCTGTTTCCTGACTACCTTCTTCTGCCTTCTAGCTTTCGTCTTTTGCTTACTTACGCCCACTTTCCCACCAAGATTCTGGATATGCGGTAAATGATATATGTCTAACGGGATTCCTCAGTTTAAAATCTCGCCTTGCTCAGATTCCGGCTCGTTTTAGACGCGCTATGAAACTAACCCTTGCACGCATTAGTGCTAGGTTTAAAATTTTTTATCTTACACGTTCTAGCGAGCCAGTCCTTTATCTCCTGGGCTTCTGACAGGCACTCAGTAACCTTCTTCAGCAAATGCGCCCTACGTCGCGAGTCACTTGACTGATTAGCCTCGTTGTTATAGTACTTACAGGATTTCTCTATAGTTTTCAGTTCCTTTTTCTGGCGCTGCCTGAAGTTCCTAAAGGTTCCATAATACCACTCGGATCCAATGAAATCGTGACAGAAATGGCAGAGCAATCGAAGGGTAGAGGTATCATACCAGGTTCCAAATCTGGAGCCAGATTTATTAAGTGGGTTGACATGGTGTATCTCTAATCTAGAGGTAGACCTGCAGATATCGCATCTCCCTCCCAGTATCCCTCTCAGGTGAGCCATGCGCCGCTTATGCCGTTCTTGCTGATATCTTCTCTGCCTCCTCAGTACTTTCCGCCTGGTCTTTCCATAATGAACGTAGGCATGTGCGTCTTTCAGCTTAACACCCATCCTCTTTGCTATCTTGGGGTAGGACAGACCACCTTCTCTCAGCTTTGAGGCCAGAACGTACTTGGGTTCTTTTATCGCCAATATCTACACACCATCAAGTCACATTCACTATAACACCAACAATGCCACCAATTCTTTTTTATCGATAAGTTATTCTATTAGCTTATAGGCTATAGGAATCATATGGTGAATTCTGGTTGTAGATTTTTCATTTTTGATGAAGGTAGAAAGACAACAAAGAGCCAAAAAATCATGGTTCCCATTCCGATAGCAACGCCAACGTCTAGGAACGTGTGCATGCCTCTATAGATTCTCGAGAACGAAACTAAGGCGAGTAGAATAGCAAACAAAGCATAAAAGCTTTTTGACTTTAACCCACTGAATCTCGTATTGAATGCCTGCTGCTGTGACAGTAAAAGGAAACCCATCGTGAGTAGCATTTGTCTAAGTACACTACCTGAAGGAGTCGAGGTTCCTACTTGTCCCGTGATTCCAACAAAATTATATAGGAAGAGGGTGATGGGACCTTCTGGAAGTTGTTCGTTCAACGGTGGTCTGTTGATGTCAAATATAGGTTTGAATAACCATTTTTCAAATTCGAACTCTAACATCATTACTAGAACTAAAATACAACTCACGAGAAGGAAATAAGTAGTTTTTTTGAAAAGAGAAATACTTCCCATACACAGTGTAACGAGTGATGCTATCAATATGATTATGGCAATGTGGATTGCCAGAGGATCGAGGTAATAGGTAGGACCTGAGAGCCATTCTAGGAAAGGTTCTCTAAAATGGTAGCCTTGTATTCCTGAATAGCTGAACACAGCCATCAACACAAGGCCGATAAAATTGGACCAATGGAACAAGCTCTCCCGCACTTGCAATCCCTCTATAGTGACCCAGAAGTCATTAAGTGCGTTTTTCCTTGTCAGTGTCATGTTCTCCAATTCCTCGGCGATCCCTTGGCAAATACCATTGCTGAAACAGAATAATCCTTATAAAACTTCTGAATAAATATTTCTGATTGGAATAATGGGCATTTTTAGCCAAAGTAGCTTATATTTAGTCGCTTACGCTGAAAAACCACTTATTTCTTGGACTATGCCTCCCTCACTCTTCGGTGGGACAGGGTGCCTGGCCCGCTCAGTTGTGGTTACGCCCAGAGATATTCTAGGAAACTGGAAGAGCGCCCTTGCCTACGCCGGATGCATGATGACTGGCCTGCTCGTCGGTTCGAGCCGAGCGACGTTTCGGCGGAATCCATCCGAGCGTAATCTCCTAACAAGTGTCCAGTTGTATCATCTCAACGCTAGGCATCACTAGCATATTGAAATGAATTATTACTACAATTGTAATACTACAGTCATCTTATTGTCATACCTTGCTGGCATGTAGAGTGGTGAAGAGTATCCATGCGCCTAAAAATCTTATGATACAAAGTGTTATATCATTAGCGAATCCATTATGTACAAATGGAGCTGGAGGGAAATGGAAATTAGAAGTTATGATATAGTAGCAGAAATTAACGAAAAATATGTTAACAGGGCTCTTGCCACCGCGTTTACAGAAGCGACTACCTTTGCTAGGACTTACTACCCGAATACCACTGACGATCTAAAGGAAGTAATTGTATTATGAGTTATGAAGGTAAGATCGAGATAATGTATAGCCCGAAAGGGCTATGTGAGAAAAGGCTTGTCGAACTTGTGGTCTCTACCAAAAAAACTATTCGCGCCATGGTGTTCTCTGCAACTCTGATGTCGGTTGCTGAATCACTTGTGAATGCAAAGAAAAGTGGTGTCTACATACAAATGGTCTTGGACAGGCTTCAGACAAAAGGAGGACAGGGCAAATTTCATGACGAGTTAGTGGGAGCTGGCATTGATGTTAGACTCTACAGTCCAGGTCCTCGGCGATGCATGCACCACAAAGTCGGTATATTCGATGGCAAAGTCGTATCCACCGGGTCATTCAACTGGACGATCAACGCCCAAAACAACAACGATGAAAACTTTATCGTCATATCAGCCCCAGATGTTGCTGAAGCCTACCAAAAGATATTCGATGAATTATGGGAGAAGGCTTCCCTTGAAGGCAGGTCAAGAGTTGGGAGGAAGCTGAGGCGATTTGGGAGATACGTCTTGACATTCTTGGCAAGAAGATCAGGGTACGAATGAAATTGGGTTCCAATCAGCTATACAGTGTGGATGCACGATGAGTTCGGGCGATGATACGCCAAACGGCAGTTCTAAGAGCGTCATCGTTGTAGCTGACGCGCATCTGGGGGCAAAGGGCGAGGTCTCTTCGAGGCCCATTGTATTGTCGAGCTTTATAAGGTGGGTAAAAAGCCTAGAGGAGAGGCCAGCGACCGTAAACCTAGGAGACTGGGGTGAGGGAGAGGTAAAAACATTGAGAGCCCCCCGGGAGCTGATCCTCCTCGGCGACATCTTGGAGCTGTGGGACGCCACGGATCGTTCGATAGACTTCTGCTCGCGCTCCATCATGGAATCCATGGGCGAGACCTTTTCGAAGAAGACATACGTTATCGGGAACCACGACCACGACCTGACCGAGCTGATTTGGGGAGACCTACCTGGAGAAACCATAAAGATCAAAGCAATTGACCGTGGCTATCCGATGGGCCAGTCCCAGATTACGTTCTTTGATGGGATTTATCCGACACAAACGAATCCAGGCCATGAATCGAAACCGCCCGTTGTGGAAACTCTGCGCGTTGGAGATGAGAATTACCTGTTCCTCCATGGCCACTATTTCGACAAGCTGTTCACCACCCCCTCTTGGAGGTGGATGTCAGACCTTCGAGCAACCGCTCTGGCGTTTGGAAACTACACCTGGATTTTCGTCATCCTTTTCTCACTGGATCTTATTTTCACCGTATCGTCGAGAGCCATCGACGTTCATGGCTTCGCAGTTCTTGCTCTTTTAGCTCTCATCTCTACCCCTTTCTTGGTCATCAAGTTCGCAAGGAAGGTCTGGAACAGGATAAGGACGAGAAAATACGACCGGGAGGGCGCTATCTTGGGCTTCGCGAACTGGTGGGATCGGTTCTCAAGGAATAGGGCCGTGCCCCGATCAGGCCTAAACGTGGTTTACGGACACACCCACCTGACCGATTTCATCGACTCCCCGGACGACATTAAGCGCATCCTTGGGAAGGAGACGACTTTCAAAGGGCATCTCCTAAACATTCCAGCTTGGTCGAAGGACCTTTCCGAAGGGAAAGTGGAGGAACTCCAAGCCGTATTTCTTTACATCGATGAGGGAGGGAATTGGTTCTTTGGGTGGGACTATGAAAAGCAACAGCCTTTCCTGATACCGAAAGAGCTCATTAAGGAAAGGCGGGACAGAAAGTGCGTCGTCAAGGACGATGGAACCGCTTCGGCTCTCGGAGCGATTGGCTGGCCGAAGTCGCTCATCGACGAGTGGAGGAAACGATCACAAATATGACCTGATGAAGGCTATATCGAAGAGGATATTGACCTCGCGATAGTATGGACGGAAAATGAAGTTGGGGGATTTCCGATATCTACAATAGTAACTTGGAGAGGTTCAGACTAGATTTGTAGGAGTGGAAAAAAATAAGCGGGTTCTCTGGAAGTGACCATTAGCGGGAGATGGAGGGAAAGATTAATGATAATGATCGTATATTGTTAAATACTTACGAATGGAGAAATACAGAATATGAGATTAGTAAGGAAAGAAGAAAGGAAGATGCCTTTAAAGACGGAGAAAATGGAGGAGAGTGGAGTTTCGTATCCCCCTAAACCCCTTGAGTCTGAGAAAGGAAGAGTTCTACCGGAGTTTGGGAAGGAGGATATAATAATGGCTATCGTTTTATTCATTCTGGCATTAGGATACGTGAGAGGTCAGTTGACCATTCAAGAATTCCTGACTTACATGGGCGTGAGTAGCGCTGGGGGTATCTGGGGCATGGTCAGTGGTCTCTCCTCTACGAAATGAGAACCTTTATAATTTGTATTATCGGCAAGGCATTCGCAGGTATATCCCACCAACGACTGAGGGAACTAAGATGTCTGTCAACCATCCATCCTTCGAGTCTCTTCTCCTTAACTGTAGCAATACTTAGTCGTCTATTTTTTCTAGCTAGAATCAGGATGACAAACTTTTTATATTTAAAGCAACATATTACGGTAAAATTAAGGCTGGAAAGCAAAGGAGTTATAGAGCATGAGTACACATTATGATATTAAACAAGAGATTCTATCTAAATTCAAATGCGATCGATGCGGGGAATGTTGTAAAATACGTGTTTACGTGAAATCTGAGGATATATTGAGATTGGCTAAGAGGCTTAGAATTAAGAGTGGAACATTTGCATATAAATATATTCAGACGAAAGGGCGTTTTAAATTTCTTAAAGATCCATGTCTATTCCTAACGAATAATGAATGTTCAGTTTATAATGCTAGGCCAGATGTGTGCAGACTATACCCCTTTAAACTTGATATGCCTGTATTACAAGATGTTGAAGGGTGTAATCTTTCAAAGGATATTTATAATGTGGCTCAAGAAATTGAGCAAATAAAATCATCAAAATTTATGCCACAGCAAGAATTCATTGAAAATGTCTATAAAAAACGTTTCGGGGATAAGAGAGGTGAGGATTCGACTAAAGATATTATATTTTCTTATGAAGATCTAGAATATCTTGCTAAAGAATTAAGAAAAAGGAAGGACATATTAATTTCTTGGCATATTCCCTGATCTCATCCGATGAAGTATTCAGCTGCTTGAGTTTACTGTTATAAAGGTCACTAAGTCAACAGATTCGTACTTCGTTACGGATGAGCTCTTGATCTCAATCCTCTCGAAGTGAAGACTCAACCCGACATGGCCCCGCGTCGTTAAGTATGATATCAGGATCGGGACAGCCACCACTAATGCGACGAAGGCAAAGGCAACGGCGATTCGCCTTCCTGCTCCCGCTTTGGGCTCCAGCTTTGTTCGCTTCTCCATCCTTCGGTGGGCAGAACACCGCCTCAACCCCGCCATATAAACGCTCATCGCATCAGGGAATCTTGAGCTGGAACATAGATCCATTCTTGGCAGTAAGAACTTGAAGAAAAGGATTAAGAAAACCATTGATGATTTTGAAGCATTTACTTCACGCTAGCTGACCCTTGATATCATAAATATTTTATTATCTCTTCCTCTTAACCCTCAGAATTAAAATTATCCCAACCGCTAAGATGATTCCCAAGGCCACATATACTGTGGGGAAGGGCTGATTCGCGGAGAAGCTAATCGGAGAGCCGGTTGAAGCCTCATAGTTCTCGCTCCCTGGCCAAGAGACTTCCACAGTCCAGTCTCCTTCCTTGTCGGGCTCATAGGTGTCTTCGAAATATCCATCCTCAGAGGTCATCGCGCTCCTAGTAAAAGTGGTTCCGTCAGGCCTCGTATACCTCAATTCGATATCGACCCGGCCAGGGGATGGGGATATCTCGCCTGAAACCGTTAAGGATTGCCCAAGTTCAAGACTTTCCCCCGAGAGAGTTATCTCGATCAGCGTAGGTGTCTTATTCACAACGAAGCTCAAAACGTTGCTCTCGGTTCCCTCATAGTTAGAGTTCCCACTCCAGCTCGCTTTAGCGCTCCAAGTTCCTGCAATGTCTGGCTTGAGAGGATCTACGTAAGAGCCTGTTTCCGATGTAATTACGGTTCTCGTCAATATCGATCCATTCGGCCTAGTGTAGATGATGACAAGGGAAGCGTTGCCGAGAGGGGGTTCCATGGAGGCACTGAGCTCGATAGATTCCCCAAAGGTTATGGTGCTTTCACTCAATCCTACAGATATCGAGCTATGAAGCTTCGACACCTTAAGGCTCGAAACCTTCTCAGAGCCCTCGTGCTCAGAGTCACCTTCCCAGGATGCTCTAACATCGTAAGCCCCTGCAACATTAGGGGTATCGATCCAATCATAGTAGAAGGAGCCTGCGGAATCCGTCAAGGTGTTTACTATCTCTTCCCAAGCACCTCCTTGAGCCCTCCAAGATATCTTTACTGGTGCTCCTTCTCGAACTGGGGAGATGGAGCCGCTTATGATGACGTCCTGTCCTAAGCTAATCTCGGAAGTAAACGAGATAGTGATGGAACTGGAAGCCTTCTCTACCGCGAATGTTGCAAGGGCGCTCTCAGTACCGTCATGATCATCGTCTCCACCCCAACTTGCCTTCACGCTCCAAGTCCCGATGGAATCGGGCAAAAGGGGAAGCGTATAGCTTCCATCTGATTCCGAAGCCTTGGTTAAAGTGATGGTAGAGCCGTTTGGCGTCATGAATGAAAGGGTAATCAAGGCCCCACCGTGTGCGGGACTTATCGATCCGGACACCACCACTCGGCCTCTAAATTTCGCAGCCGATGGGCTTGCGGAACACGTTATAGAGCTGGCCTTCTTGGACGGCCTTACTACCGTGAAAGAGGCCCAAGGGCTCTCAGCACCCTCGTGGTCAGAGTCCCCGGACCAGCTGGCCTTAACCCTCCAAGAGCCTTCCGAGTCCGGGATGAATAAGAGGGAGTAGCTCCCATCCGATGAGGATGTCGTGGTCCTCGTGATGGTTGAGCCACTGGGATACACGAAAGAGATAGTTATGGAGGCTGCGTGTGAAGGCGATATGGATCCGGAAACCGTCATACCCTCCCCCAAGGTAGAGACCGAGGGGCTGGCAGAGCAGGATATGGAGCTGGATCCTTTTGGCTGAGCCTCCCCCCCATTCGAGTAGCCCTTTGTGGAGGACTGGAACCTCCAATCTAAAAAGGAGTCCGAGTCCCTTCCGTTTGGGAAGCGGGACCAGGACCTTCCGTCGTTCTCACCGTCACTGATAGTGGGAGTCCTGTCCACCTCCTCCCCGTGAGAGCCCCTCAGGATTAGTAGTTCGTCATCATTGTCGAGCCAATTCGCCCTCTCAACAATTAAGTAGCCATTCGGCTGGAGGGATCTGCCCGAACTGATCGTTACGGTAACGGTCTCTCCGTGGGTGGTTGATACGGTCCACCCGCCGATGTCGACTGCCACAGACGTCGGGTTGTAGAGCTCCACCCACTCCATCGTGGTGGAGAGCCTGTCGTCTTCGGGCGGGTTTAGCTCGACCTCATTCATGACGACTTGAGGGGAATCCCCAGTTTCCACGAGAGGGGGACTCCTCACATAGATGGTGTGCAAGACATCCGAAAGGTAATTGACGGCGAGGTTGAGCGATTCCCCGCACCTGTCGCTGAATGTCTTGTCGCCCCAGTCGTAGTTCTCGTCCATCCACTTGCACGTGAGGTCGCCGTCGACATCGAAGGTTGTATCGTAGGCGAGGCCTTTCGCCGCATCGTATGCCGAGGTCTCCCGGAGGCTGCCATCGAAGGAGAGGTAGGAATTGAAATCATCCACATAGCTGTTAGTTCTGGAGTTAACATAACTTTCATAATCGCTGTGGTGTACCTCCGCTCCCCAATCGGTGGCGGAGCCCATGACGTGCCCGAAAGCCGCGACATCTGAGATGTAGTGGGCCATCGTCCCCAGCGTCTCCGCCGCCATCGCAAGGTCGTTCGCCTCCAAATAGCTCAGTGCCCGATCGTATTCCTCCTGGGCGCGGAGGGCGGCTGAGTCGTCGATCAGGGATCCGGTCGAAGAGTAATAGATGTGGTGTTCCATCGTGTCCCCTATTCCGTCTGGGTTGTCCGGCATTTCGGTCCCATAGAGGTAGGCGGCCAAATTATCGGCGATGTATTTCCTCTCTTCAGCTGGAAGCCAGTCCAAGGCGTGTTGGGCCATCCAGTCGTGGGTCCCATAATCCGGAACTGAAGGGTCGTCGCTGTATCCCCCATTGCTCCAAGCAGCAGTTCTTATTACTGATAAAGTGATCAAAAGATAAAGGACAGAACCGAGTGCGAGTTTGGAACTCTTGTGCCGATTAGGAAAAACTCCAATGACAATAGCCTTCATGCGTGAGTTATCAACCCCCTCTCTTCCCTTCACCGGCCCAGCCGTGGTCTTCCATCTCTGTCGGATGACGATGCCCGAATTGAAGGGCCCCTTTAATATCTTTCATCACACCCCTTCCCTCTGTTTAGAAGCTATAACCGAAGCAACGATTCTTACCTCCCACCTTTTAGCCAATACATTCTCTACGGCCTTTTTGTTTTTATTCAACGCCCATTCCCCCTTGGATGGATTTCAAAGGCCCTCGCCTTGAACTCGAGGAGGCCCATCACTCCCGTATCCTCCTCTTGGCCTTTCCAAGATGATCACAGAAATATTTTGTCCCCAAGGCAACTCCGATAGCGCACAATGTAGCGGTCGAGATCACGAAAGCTACCGTAGCGGCCATCATCAGGATTGGCGATGCCGCAAGCTCCCCCACTATGATTAGGGCAACACTCGCCAGCCAGAGCCCCTCCATCAGCCGGAGGGTCGATCTCAGATGGCTCGTTCTCAGTACGGGCTTCCTGAATCTCTTTGTAAGCCAGAGAGCCAGCATCGTGATCGGTGAGAAGTATATGGCCCCGATCAGGGAGCTGGCGACGAGGCCTGCCATCACTATGCCGAACTCGCAATTGAGGCCGAAGGCCGTATGTGCCAGGGTGGAGAGGTGCAATATCCCGATCAGGGGGTAAAGGAATAACTTCATGGCCTCTCTCAAGTGAGGTTTATCCCCGATGAAGACGGCCACCTTTGGGCTGAAGGAGTAATACCAAGCATTGAAGGCCGCCATGAACTGTCTGCCCGCAAATGTCGAAAGAACCACCTCGTCCCTGAACTCCCTCAAGAACTGAACCTCTGGGGCAAGCTCAGAGCCGTAGGTGGCTGTTGCGATGATGCACCCCCTCTTCTCCACCTCGAATAAGGCTGTCGGGCTCGTGGCGTTCTCGTATTCCAGATCCCCGAGCCATCTCGCCTTGACGTCCCAAGTACCCTCCACGTCAGGCTCGAACTCGTAACTGTATTCCCCGTCAAGGGTTGTGACCAGCGTCTCCTCGACCGACGTCCCATCGGGTTTAGTGAACGTCAGGTATACGAAGTCCTTCTTGGCAGGCGAGAGGCTCCCGGAGATCGTAATCCGATCTCCTCTGGAGATCTTCTCCGAGGAGGGCGAAGACGTTAGAGAGCTGACTTTCTTCCTTATCTGAATCTTAACTTCCTTGCTGTTCTCATATCCGAAGAACTCGTATCCCGTGCACGTCCTGTAAGAGACATAAACCGTAATGGTGGATTCCCCAGAGTATTTCGCCTCAAGATCGAAGGAAGTGGACACAGTCCTCTTGGGATCTATGGCCCCGAGAGTTTTGGCCTCCTCTCCCACTATAGGGGCGCCGAATAGGACCATGGCCTCGACCTTAAGGTCGGTAATGGTGTATTCTCCGTCATTCGTCACGGAGATGGAGAGGCTGAATCTGTCTCCGATCCTGATCGTCTCCGTTGGGGGGCCCGTCGAAATCGAGATGGGAGAAGGCGGCGATCTGACGTCTATGTCGAATGATTCGTACGTCCAACCAGTCAACTCGCCGTACGAAGCCTTGACCTTCCCGCTCAGGCTGAGGTAGAATGCGTAAGTCGATGTCTCCCCGGGCTTCAGGTACTTGAAGGCGGAATCGCCCTTAAAGGGGAGCGTGACTGAATATGCATCCCCCACAAAGTTGAGTTGCCTATTCACCTGCAGCTCCTCCTTGGCATAGATGCCTACCCCGGCCTCGATCCTTTCCAGCAGCAGATATTCATTGCCGCCCATGTCCGTGATCGTGATAGTGATGAGGACATCGTAGCTTTCAGGGAGATTCCATGTGCCTTCCAGTTCGAGCGAGATCTTGAACTTCGTGCCATACCAATCTTCGAGTAACTCTTTGGCGACCGCTTGAGCATGGGTTACAGCCGGGGCAGCAGAGAGGATCGAAAAGGTCAAGGTGGCGATAAACAATGCTAAGCACATTCTTCTTAAATAAGTCCGTTTCATGTTTACAGTATTCAATCGGACATGTTCATGATGCCATGCATTATTCATATTACTTACTGTGAACAAGGCATCGCGAGTTAATATTCTTAACTCCTTCGTTTCATATTATTTATGGACTCTGAGATAGGATTGAAATAAGTTAAGTCAGAAAAGGCAAAAATGAACCATTGAAATGAGGGGATTGAAGTAATACCAATGGAATACCATTCTTCATAATTAGCAGGTCTTATAGGTTCTTGAGAAGATAGTCAATAACATCTGTGGATAAATGAGATGATGAGGCCCATCTACTGGGGCACGGTCTTAACCATAGCGGGGATTTGCTCATCCATAATATTTAGTTATATAGCATTTCTGGAAGGATTCTTAGAGAATCATGGAAGAATCTTATTAATGCCATATCAGCCAATGCCCTCATACTACATCCCTTTGATCTACGTTGCTAGATTTATGATTTACTTCAACTTGCCATTGGCAATCGCCATAGAAGCCTACCTTTATCTGAAAGGGAGAAAAGGTGAGTCTAAAGGAGATAACCAATCTCACGTCATTCCTCCGAATTAAGGAACGAGTTCTTTTGTGAACTTCTTGGCAGTATTTAGATAAGGTTTGCCCCGATAACCTAGAATGGTTAGAATAGTACGATCATATAGGTTATATAAATTATCAAGCTTCTCGAGTTCTTGTGAAGGGCTTAAGCCAGGTGGGAATCTGCCCGTGTGGACTATCTTGTCCCTGATCCCAATAAAGTCAAGATCAGATTGCTCATAAGGTATGTCGAAATGTTCTAATAGGGCTTTGAGACCGTTGCGTAAAGACGATAGATCTGCTGTTATTTTCGTTACCTGGAAATAGTCAGAGAGGTGGCTAATAAGACATTCCATGCCTATGGCAGCTATGAGGTACTTCAATTCAATAATCCGCACTGATTTTGAATAGATGTAATGCTCAATGACTATATTCATACCTAAGCTATCCTTAACTTGCACGTAATTTGAATATGTTGTTTCAAGATATTCTTTTAGATCGCTTCCATTAGGAGTGTCGATGACCCTACCCACAGGATTGTAGGGTAGAGTTTTTGATGCTAGGAGTGTTGTCTCAACCAATCGGTTTTCTAAGAAGTAGTCTTCATAAAGCCAAGTGATCCATGTACCAGATGCAAAGGAAAGTAGAACGCAAATCTCATCGAAAATATCTCTGATCAAAGTTATATCTGAAATCGGTGCTTTAATAATGAGATGAGCTGTTACTTTTACTCCCTGTTCTTCGGATAAACTCTTACTGATATCATTGTATGGTTCAAGTAATTCTAAAGAGACTTGCCGTCCTTCAATATTCAAAGGAATCTTGCTAAGCATGTTCTCGTTTGCCCTTGTAACCCACTGTGTTCCAATGAAAAGAAGGTTGGTTAGTCCAGCTATATAATCTACTTCCGAATCAGTGGATATTTGTTGATACTTAATCTGAACTTTAGTGAATGGTTGGAATGTAGAAGTATAAATCAACTCTTTGCTTATATTAAAGTTTATACAGTACATTATATCAATTGTAATTCGTCCTACGGAATCTTCTAGTAAGCCTTCAAAACTATATTTAAGAGATGGGGTCTTCTGAATTATCTCTCCTAATAGAGATAGCATAGCTACGTCATGACTAGTGCAGATGAGGATTGGTTTTTTAGTTGGAATGTGAGATAGAATAAATTCGCAATTTATCTTAGACCCAGAAACGAGTGTGATCGTTCCTTTTCCACGATACTCTCGAAATGACAATTGTCTCCCCTCATAGTTCGCTGTTCTCTTGGGTTTAGACTTTCTTATAAGTATACGCATACTAAGGATGATATCATAGGTTATATCTTGTATTCCTCCCCTAGTTCATTATCAAAATTCAGATAAGAGTCATTTATCTCCTAGCATTTTATACAAGCTTTCCAAATTTGCGATATTTCAGATATTCCTTGATCTGTCCATTTTGTTTACTGTAACGGTAGACGATCTTGGGTGGAGGTCTTTGGTCTGGCCTACTTCAAATGCATCAAATATGCATGTGAGATCGCCAAGAAACACTTGATTACTATAGTATATGCCCACATGGGTGGGATAAACGATCTTCCGAGAGTTATACAAGAAGCAAAAGTTGGTAATCTCGCCTTGATAAAAAACATCGCACACGTAAGCCTTTTTGGGCGATGATATGCCCAATAATCGTTATATAATAATTACTACAAACGAGACATTTCATGGATTCTGTACTCTAGGAGTTTATCCCGATGAAAATAGAAAAGCCAGTGAAAAGAAAGTATAAAGAAAACTTATTAACACTCCAAGATCTTTCATTTGGTATTCAAAAGGTTACACTGAATATTAAAGAACTTTATCCGAACCAAAAAGAGCGTATCCAATTTGAAAGGAGATTATTTCAATTCTTAGATTCACACTCTACTATTTCTAGAATTTTTAGGCGAAAGGGTGAGCTACTTATCTACAAGACTGAATGTATTATTCCGAAAAGGAAGAACTTGCGACTTCCTCTTCTACTACTCTTTGGAAATCCAGCTCTACATTCTATCTATTCGGGTATGTTTTTCTCCTTTGAAGGAGATAAGCGAGAGCATCGCTTCTGGAGGGCTCTTAAAGAAGCAGATGTCCTTTCCTTTAAATCATCATTTTATTATCCTTCGAGAAAGAGTTTAAAGAATGGCAACCAATCGAGGAAAAAAGCGCTTTATGATCTACATTATTATTCCCCATTTAGGGTCGGATTGGCTACATTTTATTCAATGCCAACTGAAGCTAGTTCCTCTCAATGGGCAGGAGTTGCCGGGCTTCATAGGCTTTTTAGAAGGAGAGCTTTACGGCGAATAGCCGAATGTGAAAAAGAGCGAGTTGAAGAATTAATTCAGGAATTTGTATCCCCTGGAGGAGTCGTCATCGCCTTCCAAAAGGATGCCTATCTGGAAATTAAATCTTCAACAAGTCCTGATTATGAACTCGTTAAGGCTAAATCAGGGAAATTGGTTGGAACTTGCGAGTGTGATCCCAACGTTAGGCTCTTCTGCTTTCCACCGACTCGGCTCCTACAAGGAAGACGGTCAATTGCCTTGTTGCGAGCCTTTAAGAAAAGTATCCTGAAGTCTCATTATGTAACATTCATAAGGAATCCTTAAGGATATACTTAAAGGGCTCAAGCGCATCTTCAGGCAATTAATAAGAGAAGCAGGTACGAGACGAAAAGATAAGATGCATAAGAATATTTTAGATAAAAGGAAAATTTTTGTTAATCCTAATTTATAAGTCAAAGCGCACTGGAAAATAGGCAAGATATAGATGAGATCTACCCAATATGTTGAGGGTTTATTGGCATGAGGTCTATAGGAGATATAGAATGGGATATTCGATACATCTAATACCCGCCTACTACGTCACTTTATGTTGAAAGATAGAAGCGTCTTACCATTTCTTCTCCGCCTGGAACTGCATCTCTCATCTCCCCTCCATCAAAGGTTACTTTGCGCTTTGTAAATGCCATAAGGCAATGTTTATATTTATGGTTTTCATTACCATTATAGTGGCAAAATGGCTTGAGAGAACAGACAATAATGGAGGAACTGGACGATATAAGAACGAGACTAGACAAGCTCTCTAAAAGGATCGATTCCCTAGATGAAGCAAGGAGCGTTAAGGAGGAATTTGTCGACGATATAGACTCCGCGATCGATGGGATGTCGGAGGAAAAGGCAGCCGATCTGATCAGACCCTTAGCGCATGCCGAGAGGGTGAGGATCCTGAAGAAGCTAAGGGAGAACGGAAAGTACTTCACAGAGCTTATGGATAAAACTGGCTTATCCCAGAGCCCGCTTACTTTTCATCTCAGCATCCTCGAAAAGGGAGGATATGTCCACCAAGAATTCGCCAGAGGGAGATACCTCATAACCACTTTAGGGACTGAGGCCTTAAAGTTTGCTGTTCATCTATATGGCTTCGAGAGGAGGAAATAATTTGCCGTTGTGTAACAGGTCGAAGGAGAAGCTCGAATTAATACCTGTAATTCTGAAGCTTGCAGAGGATTCAGCCATCATAGAGGATGCGAAGACAATCCTATCCTTGAAAACTGATACATACGGTGTCCCAATAATGTTAAACAGGAAGGAACGCGGCATGGCTTTCTTCGGGGGTGGGGATTACCTCATAAACTCCCAGATTAAGACAAACTTCGGCATATTCTCCAAACAATACGTCGACTCCTTCAGCGACTGGGGCTTAATCGTAGGGAAAGAAAAGAATTGGAGTAGAGCCCGTAAACATTTCAGTGAAACTGAAGATGTCCCGAAGGGCTTCATCTATAAAGGTGATTTCATAAAGAAGGCGCGAAAGGAAATGCAAGAGATAATTAGTCACCCTGATACCTCCCTTAGAATAGAAAATGCTGATTGGTTCTATAAAGTTAAGGGAGAGAAAGATGTGGCCAGGCTTCATTACAAAGAGGGTAGGATCGTCTTCAGGGGATGTGGTGCAGCACTGGTAGCAGACGAGGAAAAAGTCGTTCTGAAAGAAGGAGAGACCGCGTTGACGTTGGATGGAGATAAAGTAACACTTCATTCAGACGAAGGAAAGTTGGTAACACATGAGGAGAGGATTGTCTCGGACAATGTCGTAATCTCGGATGAGAGAGCAGTCGCTGAAGGCTTCATTGGAAAGTACAAGGAGCTGGTTGATAAGGCGAGGTTCGACTCTCTAGCACTGCTGCCCAAGGCCTTGGAAAAACTAGGTTATAAACTCGAGTGAAGATAGAATAAGATTATCGACCCAGCCATAATGGTTTGGAGGTAGTTATTTGATAAGTGTTCAACGGTTAGTTAGGGTCTATGAAGGTGGAGTTGTTGCCCTTGACGACATCAGTTTTGAGGTCGATCGAAAATGCATCCTGATGATCGCAGGACCCAACGGTGCTGGTAAAACAACGTTGCTCAGGATCCTGTCAACTGCTCTCTTACCAACATCGGGACATGCCTCCGTTCTAGGGTTCGATGTTATCAAGGAAGCTGACAAAATTAGAAGGAGGATTGCGATTGCACCACAGGGCTCTTACCCGGACCCTTATCTGACGCCCGAGCAATTCATTTCTTGGTATCTTGTAGCATATGGCATGGCGATTAATGAGAGCAGAAAAAGGGCAAAACAAGCTTTGGAGCTGATGCAACTAGAACATGTAAGAAACAGGAAATGCATGACACTCAGCGGCGGCGAAGAAAAGAGGGTCATAATTGCCGCGACTATAGCCACAAATGCCGAACTGCTGATTCTTGATGAGCCGACCGCAGGACTGGATCCAATGGGGAGGAGGGCCATTTATGACACAATTGTAAGGCTTGGCGGAGACCATGGCATTATAATGAGCACGCATTTGATAAGTGAAGCCGAGTCTTTTGCCGAAAAAGTCCTCATAATCGATAAAGGTCGGATATTGGCTCTAGATTCCGTAAGAGAATTGATGCGCAAAGTTCCAGAATACGCGTATAAGGTTATGATTGAGGAGACGGGGAAGGAGATCGAGACCTTACTGGAGGACGTGAATGTCAAATTCTTCTATGAAAGCGGAAGAACTTCGGTCTACGTAAGAGGCCCTGAGGAGCTTCAACGCATGATATCCAAGCTCTCCGACCTAAAGCTGAATTTTACCATCACCAGGGTAAGCCTAGAGGATGTTTTCATAGAGCTTGTGTCTAATCGGGGGTGAGGGGATGAAGCTTTTAAAAGTCCTGGCCGTAGTTAGGATTTATAGCTCTTGGTTTTTGGCTACTAAGCTGTGGCTCGTAAACCAACTAATAATACCGTTTTCAATGTATATAATATTCACGCTCGTCTTGGGCAGGGGTTACGAAATCTACGCCTTGATAGGTGCCACAATATCCCTCTCATGGAATGCGGGCGCAAATGCTGTTTCACAGCAGCTGTTCTACCACAAACATTCCCTCAGGATCAAGGATATGTTCATCGCAAGCCCCTTGGATCCGATGGAGTATGGTCTAGGATGCGGTCTGGGGGCCTTGTTGAACTCTATTTTGCCAGCTGTGCCGGTTTTCGTGTTGATGACCACGTATGTGAGCAGTTTGATAGTTTATGCCTTTATGGTGTTCATACTATCTTGGCTTTTAGGCACCCTCTTCGGATTCTGGTTAGGTAACTTTGCTATGGACCGCACAAAACTCGGCGCCATTACCAACATCCTCTACCACCTTCTGATAATGCTGCCGCCGGTGTATTACCCACTCGAGGTACTACCGGAATGGGCTAGATACATAGCTCTACTGGTACCACCCGCTTCTTTAGCTCATCTAATGAGCTACCAATTCGCCTTAAGCCAAAGCCCATATATTATCACACTATTAATCATATTGTCTTCATATCTAGTAATCTTCACGTTTTTGGCATTGAAATATACAAGGTGGCGTGAAAAATAGGAATATTCTGAATATCATGATTACTGTCAAATCTCCAAGATGTCTTCACCCAGTTTGGCGATGCGCCTCTTCTCCTCGGGGTTGACGGCCCTTAAGCTCGCCAGTAGGGGCTTTAGCTTGTCCGACTGGGAGATCCTCTCATACTCAATCAGGTCACCCTCATTCCGCAATATGAGACCCCGCCTCCTCGTGGGGTTGCCAGCATCATCAACGGGATTTAGCTCTACTGCGAGGCGCGCTGGGCTGCCACGAAAGGGCGGTAGCTTTAGAACGAAGACCCCAGATAGGCTCGTCTTAAGCCTGGCCCAGTCCGACCCTGTCTTCAGAAATGTTTCGAGTTTCTCTTCCAATCGACTCTACTCCCCGATCAGGATGTAGACCCAAAATATAAAGGGCCAAATTAGCTTATATATAGTAGCTTTTGCCTTAAATAGCTTATTTCGCTTACTCCTAGGAAGGGATAATACTCAGAAACACTACTAATCTTAATGTAAGTTTTGAATATTCAAAGAAGATTTGTCTTTTTATACCTTCGTCTATGAGGTCTGGTGAACCCACTTCACATTTCTCAAAAGCCAATTGGAATTCAGAAGGCGTGTAGCCAGTTCTTAATTCTTCAGAAGAAGCACTTTTCCTACTTCCAAGGATGAAATAGACCTGTTTAGCAGGCACGTATCTTTCCTCTTTGATCGAAACATCTTTACGTTGAAATGGACTTGGACTTGTGAATTTTAAAAATATTAACTTATAATAACATGGAACTTTATAACTTAAATCATGTGGTAAAGGATGGTTTGTGAACGTCCTCTTAATAATCTCATCATTTAACCAAAGGAATTGCATCATTTGTCTCCTATCTACCTGAAATCTATGGTTCTTACCCTCTCTTTTTGATTGGAAGAACACTAGTTTCTGTCCTTCAACCTCAATTGCAAGATCAGCACCTGTTAATTTGGTTTCTTTTTCTGTCTGATGAATGAACTGTTTTCTATACGTCTGCTCACCTACCTTAGATTCATGATATCGTTCCCTACCAACCACTCTTTCTTTTTTTATCACATTTAACTCGCGTCTAAATTCTTCTTCTATTATTTCTGTCTCAGTTGGTAATATGCCTTTTAATACGCCCGCTGTTCTACAAAGATCCTCAAGGTCTTGGATTACAATCTTAGGAAACATTTTGGCTATTTCAGTACATCGTCTTTAGAGCTTATTAATTTTAATATCGCTTAGGCTATTTCAGACGATTAAAATGGCTATAATGTGTAGGATCAGGAGATTGGTTCTTCATAAAATCGATTATGTCAAAATCGAGCGTTTAAAACCTATTTTCTGATTAGAATCTTCTGCGAGGGCAGGACGCTCACGAACTGCCACCCGTCCTTGAGATAGGATTCCAATTCCTCCTCCTTCACGACTATCTGGGGATCCTTCTCTCCCTCCCTCATCTTCTTGATCTCGTTCTCAAATAGTTCTATCTCCTCATCTGACGTAAGCTCCCTTCCTGCCTCCTTCTCCTTCGCGACCTTGACCTCCGCGATGTCTATGCCTAAAAGATTCTTGGCTATGCTCTTCAGCGCCTCTACCTTCGCCTCCTTGACTACGGCCGTCTGCTCCAGCGGTTGAGCTGTCGTGCTGAGGAATGGTTCGCAAGCCTTGTATGCAGACCTCATGCCCTCTACCATGTCGGGCGGGAGCCTTCCCTTGTTTGTGCTATATCTAGCCTCAATGTCGCCCTTGTGCCCGGCTATGAACTGCAGGTAGGGGTGGCTGATCTTCCCCTTGGACTCGGCGATGATGAGCTGCGTCTCCGCATAGGCCCTGAGCACATATGGCCGCTTCCTAACCCCCGCCTTCCTCATGGCTTGACGGATTACGTTCCCTATCTTCGTCGTCCTGATGAACTCGTTCGCAGTATGCCTCCTCGCCTCTTTGCCTATGACGGCGCTATCAGGGGTCAGCTTCTCCCTTTCCCTCAAGCGAGCTTCGAGGTATTCCTTCAGGTAGGTGCAGCCTTCCTCGCCTAGAAATGTGAAATACCTATGCTTCGCCTTGCTGAGGTCTGGCCTGACGACCACCATGGTAGGAATTCTCCTGAATGTGACCTTGCGGCCCTCTATTCGAAGCTCCGGAAGATCACCCAGCTTCAGCCCATCCTTCCCGAGATGGTTGCCCAGCGTCTCGGGCCTAAGATCTGACAGGGCCATGAGTGCTTCAGCGACCCTGGCCCTTAGGGGGCTCATACGGAAAATGCGGGCGAGTTCCTCCTGGCTTGGAACCTGCTCGTCCTCGATCGTCGGCGTTCTGCCTGAATGCGTTATCGAGATCTTCCTCGTCAGCTTAATGTCATGATATCTCAGCCAGGACCTTAGCACCTTCATTATACTCTCTATGTAGCCAGGTGATTTCCGCTGCTCCTCTAGTTCCGTGACCATGTCCTCGATGCTGTCCATGAAGGCCTTCATGTTTTTACTGGCCATCTCCACGAGCCCTCCGTGGTCGGTGCCCAGGAGCTCGCACGCCCTCCCGAGCCTCCGTAGCGATACTTCCGCCGTCACGATGCTGCCCCTCGCCATGCTGCGGAACCACCTCTTGATGTCCGGGTCGTTCAGCAGGTCCTTCCACTTGGCACGCCCGTTCTCGGCCATTTTAGCCCAATTATGTGGTATCCTAGGTTATAAATAAGGGTACTCATCCCTAATTTGGGGTGGGCCTGGTGGGACTTGAACCCACGACTAGGGAGTTGCTCAATCTCCCACGTTCTCTCCCATCTGAACTACAGGCCCTTTTCATATTATTAATTCGGGGTCCTAATAACATGAAGTAGCCACTCATTAATATTTGCCCGCACACGCGACTCTCAGAGCCTTCGCCAGCCTTTTCAGGTCTTCGTTGCTCATCCATTCCGTCTTCAGGTAGTCGCATATTCTATCGTCGTTCAGTCCCATGCGCCTCGCCTCTTCCACCGCATGGCGATAGGCCTCGATCTCGGTCGGCCTTTCTACGTAACTGTAGTGAGGGTCGAAGAGCTCTTTCCCCTCTAAAAACTGCTTCACATGAACGAGTTCGTGGATGATATCCAGATGTATGTCGACTTTATCGCCGTTTTTTAAATATCTAGCGCTGATTATGACGTGTCCATCATCATCACTGGTTCCCATGTACCCTACGAACGTCGTGAACTCGACCTTGAGATTGCGGAGTATTGATTCCGTTTTGTCGCCAAATATCTCCTTCACGGCCTCGGAGTTCTCCAGGCCTTTGAAGTAATCGGTGAAAGTGTATGTTTGCCTATTGAGTCGCATTATCTTATCTAGGCGAAGCATCGTGATTATGCGCAATATTCTAGTGAACAGCAGTTCGCGCACGTCTATGGGTGTCAACCCCCTTCTTCAATTTTCAAGGATCAGTCGCGCAGTTCCCTTAGGGCATCTCCGACATGGGAATCCCGCTCTCGTCCCAACCCGCCTGCTGATAATGCTTTCGTATGCCTTCCCTCATATTGGGCACAATGAAGGGATGTGGTCGACCGTTGAAATAGTAGCACTCCAATCCTATCGCATTGCGAGGGATATGAAAATTATCTACAGCCAGGAGGAGTGTTTAAGCACATCGATTGTTCACCGATTGCCTATCCACATCATCCCACCACGAAACCATAAATAGGCTAATGGCTTCCCTGAGAAATAGTCACGCTATTCGCAAGGATGGGTAAAAAGATGACGAATCCAGAGGACGTGAAAGCCAAAATCATGCGAGCAGTAGATGACAACCTTGTTTGCATCCTCTTAACGGGCAGTAGGGTCAGAGGGGAAGAGAGGGAGGACAGCGACTACGATCTCGCCATCGTCGTAAAAAGGATAGATGGGGAAGTGCTTACAAAGCTCCGGAACGTTTTCTCGAGCATTTCGAATTATTCTGTTTATCTGCTAGACGATGGGGACCTCAAGACGTTACCCAAAGCCCAATTCCTCCAATTCGTATATTCTAAACAACTATACGGTAACTTCGACTACTCACTACCATCAAAGCTTGATGTCGCGAACTATGTCGAAACCATTCGAAGGGATTGGCTTGACAGAATTCGACACTATGTGGTAATACCTCACCCGCATGAGAGGCTGGTAAATGCACTCCTCCCCGCATTGAAATGCGTCTATCTCACCCTTTCATATCTGATATACAGGGAGACAGGCAATTTGCCCAGGACGAGGAAGGATGCGATTGCCATCCTGAGGAAAAAGGAAGGCAATCAACTTGGCATGAACTTGGTGAAAATACTGGAGGATTGGGATTCTCCCAAAGAGGAGCACCTAACCAATCCTGTAAAGCTCCTGCTCCAGATCGAGGCCTTTTTCAGGACTATTGAGATGTAGTTTGTAATCATGAGTTATTAAGGTCTATAGGCAATGATGCCGCGTATATGTCGGGCAATTCTCTCATAGGCCTCAAAGGCCTCGAGAGTTGGGAAAGCCAGGTTCCTTGCAGTTCGTTCATCGGCCACAATCGTGGACGTCCTTATCTCGATATACTGCCCCCCCTCCTTGTGGAACCCTATATCATACGATGCCTCTTCCACGTCTATCTTCGGAACTAGTTGTATGTCAGTAGTAGAGGGGGAGAGCGTCTCTTTATGGGGCCGTATCACGATATCCGGCGACCCGATTCGTTGCAGCATGTTCTTCAGGACGGAGTCGGAGTTCAATATCTCCGCCAGACGCCCCCCCTGCCACTCGAAGCCAGTGACCCTCTTCTCGAACAAGCCCGCTTTTATCGGCCTAGTTTCAGCCTTCAGCTCGTTTTCAAGGTTCTCCACAATTCCATAAACTAAATAGCTGATATAGTAGGTGACACGAGTATACTGACGCTGAGGACGATAGGGCCATTGGTCGATCTTGCCATAGCCCCATGCCAACTCCGACGATATGAATAGCTTTACGGCGTCGACCTTGCCTTCTACCTTTATGCGGCCCAGAGGTTCCTCCATATTGCCATAAGTACCATGCGTTATTCGATAGCGTATGACTTCGGGGCGCGGATCGTCCCAAACCACCATCGCCACTATGCCGATTTGTTGGAGGTGATGGCACAGTTCGATCAGCTCCCCAACTACGTAGGTCGCTCGATCAACGCCCTTCTCTTCCAGCGATCGTTTAGCTCCTTTTGGCGGATTCCAAACTATCCCTCTTGGATATTCCTTTAATGGCATGATCTCCGCGATGTATAGCTTTTTAGAGGAACAGGAAGGACACCTTACATCTGGGTTCTTTTTCCCTTCGAATACAAAACTCTTGTTACAACTTTTACATATGTAGTATATCTTGAATTTAGTGTTCAGTTCATATAGTATTCCTGCAAATATCAGTAAGAAACAAAAAACCAACACACCATAAGATAGAAGTATGGGCAAAATTCCGAAGGTGTAAGACTGGTATGGTTGTGGGCCAGTCCAATAAAGAGAATATATCATTATAATTGATAATATAATTGCCGTAATGGGCCATCTCCACCTCTTGACAGCCCTCCATAGATGCCACGCGATCACTCCTCCGTTTGGCCCCTTCCTGAGTGCCATCTCCCCATTAGCACGTAATTACCCATATGCCAATGGATGTCGACCCTATAAGCGTAACTAATACAGGAGTATTATTTTTCCACTTGTATCGTCTTCGATTGGCGAAAAAATGATAATTATGTTATATTGGCTGCGTATAATGGTGCGCTGAGTGAAGGTTATATACGATCCGAATGAATTTCAAACATGGCCTCAGAGACCGTGTTACGGTCGAAATTATCCGATTATCTCAAGGCGCAAGGGCTTTTCAAAGGACATGGCGGAGTGGTCGATCTCGCCATGATCGCGCAGGGGTGGGAGACCGAGATCTTTTCGTTCGGTTTGGAGCGCGAGGTCGACGACGAGACGCACGCGAAGACACTGGTCCTCAGGATGTATAACGGCGAGGGCACCGAAGGCAAATCCACCAAGGAGTTCAAGGCGATGGCCAAGCTCCATGAGTTGAAATTCCCAACAGCGAAAGTCTACCATTTGGAGGCCAATCGGTCTGTTCTGGGCAAGCCCTTCGTTATAATGGAGAAGATCGATGGCCAATCCATGGGAAAGATCATCAGAACGTCGCCGAGAAAGACGGGGGAGGAAATGATCAGATTATTTTGCAGGATATTCGTCGACCTACATGGGCTGGACACAGGGCAGTTCCTATCGGACAGGTCGCTTTTCCCGGATCCGTCATTTTACGATACACCAGAGCATTACATGAATAACCTGCTAAATAACGCCAGGCCAGTGCTCGTGCATTTCAGTGAAACGGGATTCGATCAAGTGCTGGATTGGATTGGGAAAAACATGAAGACCATTTCCAGAGGAAGGATGTCGCCCATCCACTTAGATTACCACTTTGACAACGTGTTAATTGGAAACGATGGAAGGCCTTTCGTGATCGATTGGACGAATTTCGATATAATGGATTACAGACTCGACTTGGCCTGGACCCTTTTACTAGTCAGCACGTACGGTCATCCAGAGGCAAGGGACTACATCCTTGGGACATATGGAGACATCGCGGGCAATGAGGTCCAGGACATCGAATACTTCGAGGCACTGGCTGCGGCCAGGAGGTTGCACGACATCTTCATGTCATTGAAAATGGGTCCCGAGAAGCTGGGCATGAGGCCAGAGGCGACTGAGATGATGAAACAGGGGGACCACATTAAAAGGGTCGTCGAGGTCCTGCGTGATCGGACCGGCATCACCTTCAGGGGATTCGATGAGCTGCTACAATCGTAATTCCTTGTATCGCCATCACTTCTTCCGGTGGTCGGCCTTGGTTAATTAACTAACTAAACGCCGTGTGACAGGAAGTTAAACCGTCCGCCGTCCGCTACCAATACTTGGCCCGTGACAAAACTCGACTCGTCGGAAGCCAGGAAAAGGGCCACGTTGGCGATGTCCTGGGGCTCACCCACCCTCCTCAAGGCCGCGAGCTTGGCAATCTCTTTGAAAGACCTCTCGACCGCAGCCTTGCTCCTCCCGGAACTCAGTATCTCGGTCCTCACCAATCCGGGAGCTATCGCGTTGACGTTTATGTTATACTTCCCCAACTCGTAGGAGAGCCTTTTCGTGAGGTTGATGACGGCGGCCTTGGACGGACCGTATGCGGCCTGTTCCAGGAACGTCGTGCCTATGCCCGCGAGGGAGGAGATGTTGATGATCTTCCCATACCTGCGATCGATCATGTGGGGGGCTGATGACTGTATGCAGTAGTATGTGCCAAGGAGGTTGACGCCGAGCACCCTCTCCCACTCCTCCTTGCTCGTCTCAAGGAACTTGCTGGGTTTCCACACTATCCCGGCATTGTTAACGAGGACGTCTATCTTGCCGAACTCCCTAACCACTCGATATACCATCTCGTCTACCCTCTCCTTGTTCATGACATCGGCCTTTATCGAGATCGCCCTCCTCCCCATCCCGAGGATATCGTTGACAACTTCTTCAGCCCTCGCCTTGTTTTGAACGTAATTCACGATGACGTCCGAGCCCTCCCTCGCGAAGGTCATGGCGATCGCCCTGCCGATGCCCCTTGACGCTCCAGTGACTAGGCTGACCTTGTCCTTCAACCTCATGGACGCATCTTAAATGATAAAAAAAATAAAGCTTGCTGGTCGATGGTCATTATGATTGAGCTTGGAAAGCATTATGAGCTCGGTTTTATGCTCGCAAAGTGTGGCCAGGGCAAAATCCTCTGGCGCCCCTCCCTTCACGAGGAAAAGGGGAAAGGGGCGGCGTCACAGGAGCGCTGCTTTCTTCGACCTAGATGGCACTCTACTTAGAGGTTTGATGATCCAAGCTTTCCCTCGCTACCTCGCGGACAGACACAAGATAAGTGAGACCTTTCCCGCCAAGATAGACGCCGTTGTAGCTTCATATGGGAAAGGCACCATGGCCTATAGGGGGGTTGCAATCATGGTCCCAAAGCTCTACGCCGCGGGCATAAAGGGCTTGAGGATCGATGCAGTGGAAGTTATGGCTGAGGAGTTCATGGATTCGTATTTTCCTACAAAGGTCTTCCATTACTCTAGGCGCCTTGTGAGAGATGCTAGGAAACTCGTCGACCTTACAATAGCGATATCGGGTTCACCTCAGGAGGCTGTGAGCGAGATAGTGGAATACCTGCCTTTCGATGAGGTTTACGGGAGCCTTTTCACGACAAGGGCAGGCGTCTACACTGGCACCGTTAAGAGGAACCTCATATTGGGCAAGACAAAGGGCGATCTCATCGACGAATTGACGCGTCGTCTTTCGATTGACCTATCCAAATCCCTTGCATTCGGTGACACCGAACAGGATGGGGCCGTCCTAAGGAGAGTTGGGCATCCGATTGCAATGAATCCCAATCCCCCGTTGCTGAGGCTTTGCATTAGAAACCATTGGCCTCGGTACACGGAAGAAGATCCACCGCACTTAGCTCACCCGTGAATTAGCCCATAGCCCTTTTGGGGGGCTTTCGGCCATTTCATCGCCTCGCCAACGGTGCAGTAGGAGTCGGTTCCAGCTCCGATCATCACCGGCTTTCTGATATCGGCTCCCTCCAAAAGATCTTTGTCGACAGAGACGGCAATCACTTTTCCGAAGATCACGGCATCCCTGTGCCAGTCGAGGAGGCATTCGTAGTGGGCAACGCATTCCTCTATCCTCGGTGGTCGCACCTCTTCCGACAGGATCGGCGTCAGTCCAGCCCTCTCTATCTCGTTTACCCCTGGGGAAGGGGGATTCACCGTCATCATTGCGACTTTGAAGACCTTGCCCATTATGTCATCGGTTGGTACGTTTATTACGAATTCGCCCGTCTCCAGGACATTCCGGTAAGTATGGTGTTCGGGTCTACAGCAAAAGGCATAGGACTTCATGGAGCTGACGGTCATGAAGTTCGTCTTAATGGCCGCGTTATGCTTACCTTCCCTATTTATGGTCGTGATCAGAACCAAAGGCCGCATTATGAAATTCTTCCCCCTGTACCAATTCCTCGCTTCCTCGTCTGGCATGCCCTTTGGAGGCCCTAGTGGCAAAGGAATTTTCTTGACCAAGATCCCGCCATCTACCACATAATGTCCAAGTTGCTTAAGTGGATTGCTGACAGATGGCGATTGCGATTTTCATCTCTCTTGTGTTAGCGTCTCACAATTGTAGAGATCTAGGAGTTTTGTGAAAGGCATCCCTTCGTATCGCGCCTCTATGCGCTTCTTCGCCTCTCTTTCGGAGCAGCGATGATCCCTTTTATAACGGTCAAGCGTTTCCCTTGCCATGATGTGCTGCCTCATCATGAAGTTGAGATAACCCTCGGCATTCCCAAGGCAACCAGCCCTCTCCCTAATCGCCCTGTCCCACATGACGAACAGATTGGGGTCGATCATGTGAATTGCCTTGCTCGTGGCCGTTGACTTCGTGATTGGGTAAAGCTCGTTGAAGATCCTCTTGATCACACCGGCGACCATCACCCTCCGATTGCGCAAGGGAACGGTGGCTCGGAGGTCGAGGGACTCTATGCCGATCCCCCTGACCGCGTCGAAGTAGGGGGCCAAATTCCTCAGGGCCTTGGTCAAGGCTGGGGCTTTCCTCAGGCCAACCACCCTTGCCATCTTCCCCCATTCGTGTAGGAAACCCATTAACACGGCCCTTGTATCATCCTCTTTAATGGCATATAGATCGTCTAGAACGCCCCTGAGGTTCAGGTAGTGCTTGTATTTATCATCGCTGACGCCCTTTTTGTCAAACAAACGGAACAATTCATTATAATCGGTGTGCGGACTCGATCTCAACGGTTACCGATCAACTCATGAAAGTATCCTCTCTATGTTGCCCGACAGTACTAGTTCCAGATCGCCTTCCGCGAGGCCCAGGCTGCGGATTTTTTCGAGTTCAACTTTTGGGAAATTATAGAAGGGCATGGACGTCCCGCTGACATCGGAGCCGAAGATGATGCGTTCCGGGCCGACCGCTTCCAGACAGCCCTTGATCGCCCCGATCGGCGCCACGCTGGTGTCGAAGTAGACGTTACCCTTGTCGTAGAATGCCGTCATCCGGTCGTGTCCCCCATTGAGGGCGCCGATGTGGGGGATTATGACCCTCAATATAGGATTCGCTTCGATGAACCTCACGGTCTCCTCGAACTCCTCCTCCAGCAGGACCGGCATCCCGAGCCCCTCGATCTCCTCCAGGAAGCGCCTGCATCGGGGATCGTCGTAATCGTACCTTGGCTCGTCACGATGCCGGTGCCACTTTATCCCCCTGTAGCGGCCGAGTTCCCTGGGAATCAAGAAGTCATTCCAGACGAAGTAGAAGGGGAAGAGGCCATCGAACCTCTCAGCAACCCCCAATACGTATTCGTTGGCCCTCAGGCGCGACTCGGGGCTATCGCTGATCCTATAGATGTCCTCCGGGAAGGCGAAGATGACCGCGCCCTGGGCGCCGGCGCCCTTCAGATCCCGCCAAAGCTCATCCTCGCTGTAGTATTTGGTGTGCCCGTTACGGCCCACGTGCACGTGCGAATCTATGATCCTCATCCCAGACCCTCAGGGATTTACCTTTGATGCTTGTTCTCCCCGTATGCCCCAGTTGGTTTTGGGTACCTCGTGGATGATTATCGTCACACGCCCCGGCTTCACGCCAATGCTTTCGAAAGCCTTCGTTATTCCCTTGATGAGCGTCTCCTTCTCCCCCTCAGTCCTTCCGGGCCACATCTCCACTTGTACGACAGGCATGTCTCATTCATCCACCGCACACGTCCTGATCCCTTTGGCCTTTAAAGCCCTACGTGCCCAATCTGATTTCGGCTCCTTGAAGCATATCGATTATGGGGAGTTTGTGGGGGCATTTGAGCTCACACTCGCCGCATCTGGTGCAGCCGTTGATCTTAATACGAAGTCCGTTGTATTGCCCCTTCGACCAGTCGTCGACGCCATATTCCGTATGGTATTTATCGAGCCTCAAGATGAAGGGGATCCTCAATCCAGCGGGACAGGGCAAGCACAGGCCGCATTCCCTGCAGAAGGGCTCCCTCGGCAGTTCCCCGATCTTATACCTCTCCCTCTCCCCCTTCGTCAATCCATCGAATTCCCCTCCGACCTCAACCGCTGCATCAACCTGCTTCACCGTCGTTAATCCTGGGACGACGGTCGATATGTCATGGGCCAAGATGAACCTGAGTGAGCCCCTTGCTATGGCCTCGATCCCGTTTCCGAAATATCTCCTGAAGAACCGCTTATCGAGTCCGGTCTTGGCATCCCTCTGCACGAAGCTGAAATCAATTCCCCCGAAGGGCTTCATGACGACGACGCCGACATCGAGCTCCTTCGCCAGGGGTATGAGCTCCTCCGAGGCTTCCCTGGTGAGTATGTTCAGGGGAACGAGGATCATGTCGAATTCGCCCGTCTTTATCGCCTTGATGAGGATCCTTGGAACGTGGCCGGACATGCCGATGAAGTCTATCCTTCCCTCCGAACGCGCCTCCTTTAGGGCCGATAGGGAACCCTCAGGGCCCAAGGCCTTCTCCAATCTCTTATCGTTATCGATGCCATGGAGCTGAACGATGTCCAACTTATCCGTGCCAAGTTTTCGCAAGCTCTGCTCGATGCCGGCCTTTGCGGCGGCCAGTTTGGTCCTCTGATGGGTCTTGGTCGCTATGATGCATTCATCGATCACGTCCTTCAGGGCATCGCCTATCATCTCCTCGCTGTCCCCGTATGCCCTGGCCGTATCATAATAATTGACGCCGAGCTCATACGCCCGACGGATCACCCTCAAGGCGCTCTTCCTGTTCACATCCCTTATCGGGAAGGCGCCGAAGCCTACCTGAGTGACCTGAAGATTCGTCCTCCCGAGCCGTCTCTTCTGCAAATGCGATCACCAAACTCTGAATGATGCTCGGGGCAGAGGGAGGCCCGTCTTTAGATAAAAGCATCGATTCCGCGGGGATTCGAGCTCCCGTGGATTCGGCGTAATCATCTTAAATACAACACATGGCACGTTTTTTATGCGCCCACATTTACCTCTAGGAGGGACCTGGTGGCTATGGAAGAGGAGACAGAGGGAGGGTGATGTTTTGGATAGGTTAGAAAAGTCTATTGTAATCAAGGCCCCACTTGAGAAAGTATGGGAAATGCTTGCTCAATATAGACATCTAGAATGGTTTTGTGGATATAAGAGCGTGGAATACACTTCCGAGGTTCGCAATCCTGGAGATAAGTATAGGGTAGGTACTTCTGCTCACGTTATATCAACACACGATAAATTTGATACGACAATCACGGAAAGTCTCGAAAACGAGAAGATTGTGTATAGTATACAAGCGAAAGGGGCGAGAAACATTATTCAAAATATACCTTGAAGCCCACGGAAGCGTGAACTGAATTGAGATTTTTGATGGAATATGATATATCCAACTTGATAATTCGGCTGCTCGACAAACTACTATGGAAGGTGTTTGAAAAGGACCTTACGAAATCGTTTGAGACCCTCAAAAAGCATTCTGGAGAAATAGATGCTCACACTGGGGTTACTGTAATGGGGGTACGGAAAGAGACATTCATTACGTCCCTGTTCTTAACTTGATTAAGACCACTTCCATGCGTGTTTTTGGCTAGCTTCAGTTAAAATTCAAATTTTGCTTCAGAATGGGCTTCTTTCCCTGCTTTTTCCCCGCCCGCATCTCAAGCCGCTCCAGGCGCCGCTCCAACTCGAGCATCTTCCCCTCACCATCCCGAAGCCCCTTGCGCATCCGCTCCACGCACTTCATGTTGTGGACGTTCGCCATCAGGTTCATGGCGTCCAGCACGCAAGCCGTCTTCGCGTTTGACATCGCGTGGCCCTCCGCGCCCCAGGCCTCCCCCAGCAGGCGGTCGAAGGCCTCCCTGTGGTTCAGGTCCAGGAGGGCGTTCTGGAAGCCCCTCCTCAACTTCTCGACCTGGGACTCGACGAGCTGGCGGAAAGTGGGCGCCATCCTCCCCATCAGGTCCATCCCCCCTTCGGATACGCGCAGGATCATCGAGTCGGGGGTCAACTTGTACGGGTGCTTGACCAGGCAGGCCCTGACGCCCCTCGCCCTCTCGACCCTCTTCAGGTAAACGATGACGTTCGCCTCATGCCTGAGGAACGCGTCGCCCTGCGGCTTGGGGATGTGCCTGACGTTCGCCTCCCTGGCCTCGCAGGTCGTTATCATCGTGATGTTGTTCCTGAAGGCCATCTGCCAGAGGGGGCCGACGACCTCCCTCAGCGCGAGATAGGCCTCCCTCGGCCTCCTGGATGTCCCCAAAAACCTCGTCAGGTCGTGCATCACGAGCAGCCTGATCTCGCCATCTCGGGAGAGGAGGTCCGCCGCCTCCTTCGCCGCCGATGCCTGCTGCTGTTCGTTGAAGGCGCAGATGGCGTACATGTTCCTGAACGCCCCCCTCGGCTCCAGCCCGGCCTTCTTCGCCAGCTCCCAGAGCATGGACGGGTTCAGTATCGTCTTGCCCTGGTGGTAGTTGCAGTTGTTGAAGTAGAGGGCCTTCGCCCCGAAGCCGCCCCTATCCGCGGGGAGGACGGAGTTGACGAGGACGCCGTGGACGATCGCGTCCAGGGCCTCCTGGCTGTCGCCGTAGAAGAGGTAGGACCTGCCGAGTTCGACTCCGCCGATGAGGGCGTCGAGGTCGCCGCTCCCCGTCGTCATCTTGAGCCTGCCCCTCTCCTCCTCCAGTGCCTGTGCTGCCGTCCTGAAGACCACCTCCATCATCGATTGCTCACCTTACTCGGCCTCGCGAGTTTAGGGTGACATCCTTGGTCTGGATAAGCATCACTATTACCCGAAGTCTAATCTTCCTTGCTCCTCTTCGAACTGTCTAGGTCGTCAACTCCCCTCTCGGTTATCCTGAACCTCGCCTCGGAATACGGATGGTACGGGCTGTCGACGATGGTCGCTATCCTCTCCTGACCCGCCTTCTTCAGGTAGATCCTGTACGTGCACGCGTGCGCTATGACGTTGCCGCCGGTCGGCTTCGTCGGGTCCCCGAAGAAGACGTCAGGCTGGGTCTGGACCTGGTTGCTCACGACTACAGCTATATTATAGACCTCCGCCTGCCGTATCAGCCTGTGGATCAGCGTGTTGAGCCTCTGCTGCCTCTCCGCGAGGGTCCCCCTGCCTATGAACTCCGCCCTGTGGAGGCTGATGATGCTGTCGACGATCAGGAGCCTCGCCCTGAACTTCTCTATGTGCTTGCCGAGGGTCTTGATTATGAGCTCCAGGTGGCTGCTGTTCAACACCCTGCAGATGACGATGTTCTGCAGGACCTCATCCGCATCCATGCCCCTCGATTCGGCTATCTGCCTGATCCTCTCGGGCCTGAACGTCGTCTCGGTGTCTATGTAGAGCGCGTTGCCCCCGAGGCCCCCATCCTCTGGAGGCAGCTGGCAGGTGCAGCAGAGGGTGTGGCAGAGCTGCGTCTTGCCGCTCCCGAAGTCCCCGTACACCTCCGTGATGGCCTGGGTCTCGATCCCCCCACGCAGGAGCTCGTCGAGGCCCTTGGCCCCCGTGGTGCAGCGCATCATGGCCTGGCGCCTGTTCAGTACCTCGGCCGCCGTGATGAAACTCCCCTCCAGCAGCCCGCTCTCCTCGAGGAGCTTGCGGGCCGACATGATCAGGGCCGCGGCATTGCCCTCCTTCCCACCTAATATTTCCTCGATGTCGCTTGGGGAAGCGGAGGCCAAGTCGAGTATAGTCTCCACTGAATTCTCCTTCAGTTTATCCCTGGTCCTAGTGGCAATGCCCGGTATCGCCTCAAGGCTTAAGTCAAGCATTTCCTCGGTCACATCTACTCACGCTCGGAATGCGCATTGCTCGAGTTAATATCCGGCCACGCACCTATGGAGAGAGGGGTGTCCGCAGCAAATTCTCGGGGGGATGTAAAAAATACGAGATGGACCCCTCATCCATGTGAATTATTAAGGAGGATGTTTCCACATGCATCCACTAGAAATCCGTGGACGGTACCTAAACGAGTGAGCGGCCCATCGATCGAGCCCCTCCCATTGGACGAGTGTCTGGTCCCGCCCTCGGCCCCATATGACGAGGACGCGCGAGGTTCATGCGCTGCCCCTAGAAAGCCCGCGAGAAATCCCACTCCGTGCTCGAGCGCTATCCGCCCTCCCAATTCAACGATGCAAGTGCGATCTCTAGCTTGGAAAGACCTTTAGCCTTTCGAGCGCCGATGGGGATGAATACGATGAAACGCGTCGGGATATTGGGCCTCAAGGGGCACCAATACGTCGTAACGGAAAGCATCAAGGAGATGGACGACGTGCGACTGGTGGCCGTAGCCGACGATTCCGAGGACGCCCTGAGTCAATTCAGGAGCTCGATACCCGCGGGCGCTAGCACGAAAACGTACGGCGACGCCCTTGAGCTTCTGGAGAGGGAGGACATCGACATCGCGTGCGTCTCCGGAACCGACGGGGAACGGTCGAAGGTCCTAGTGGAGTGCGCAAGGAGGGGGATCCACGCGCTCAGCGAAAAGCCCCTCGCGATGACGCTCGAGGAGCTCGAGGAAGTCAAGGGCGCATTCGGCCCATCCGGGCCCCTCATCTCCATGCTGATGACGATGCGCTTCGAGCCGTCCTACCGCAAGGTGCGCGAGGTCATTGGGTCTGGCGCGATAGGCAAGGTCTGCCTGGCAAACGCGCAAAAGTCATACAAGCTCGGACAGAGGCCACGGTGGCAGCAGGACCACAGGACTTACAGTTCGACCATCGCCTTCATCGGAATCCACTCCGTCGACCTGATAAGGTGGTGCGCCGGCGTGGAATTCGAGGAGGTCATGGCATTCCAGTCGAACGCGGGACACCCCGAAGTGCACGAGATGGAGGACAACGCCGTCTTGCTGCTCAAGATGGACAACGGGGGCTCCGCGTGCGTTCACCTCGACTACTGCAGGCCCTCGAGCGCGCCGACGCACGGCGATGACCTCCTGAGGGTGGCTGGAAACTCCGGCGTGATAGAGACCTTCGAGCAGGGCTCCAGGGTTCGTCTGATCACCATGGGGAGGGGATGCGAGGAGCTTACCTTAGGGGGAGGCGTTGACCAATTCCTGAACTTCGTTAGGGCAGCGGATGGGAAGGGGGAGTGCGAGGTTCCCGCTAACGATTGCTTTAGGGTGACTGAGATAATTCTGAAGGCGAGGGAATCCGCCATAAAGGGGCGTCCCGTGAGGCTTTAACGTAACGCGTTCGTCTGCGATGGCCGTCCCATGTAGAAAGGGTTCAGCGCTTTCGATGTATTGGGGCTTATATCCCATTTTGAATGGGGTAGACGACGGCAACATGCGGTTGGCTATTGGCAAGGAACTGGACCAAGAGGGGCTAAGTGACGTCCTCGCAAATCGGCGGAAGAGCCGAAGGGGGTACGTCATCGACGAGGGCGTCTTCCTCGGGATGAGCCGCGACGTTGAAACGTACGTAAGGCTCCTGAGCCTCATTGGATCCGGAAGGCTCAGGGTCAGGACGAACACGAATGCGAAAATGTGGCGCACGGGGGGCGTGGGTGTCATGGGTAAAGGTGAGGGGAAGTGGGGTAGGATCAGAGCGCTCGGACGATGCCGTTGCCGAAGGCCTAGGCGATGATTCACCAGAGCCCGATGGTCGAATGAGTGAGAAGTTCTGCCCCAAGTGCTATCCCTTCAGGACTTCCGAGGAGAATTGCTGCACCACCTGCGGGACGAAGTTAAAGGAGATGAAGCTCGATCACAGGAAGGGATGATTCGATGTCCCCTTCCGCAAGGCGCTCGCGGAAATATTTAATATTTGAATATGCGGTCGCCCTGTAAGATAACATTGAAACCCGATTTAGGGATATACCATGACATGCTTGATGCGATAGCGGCACCTCAAGCTTCTCTCTCCCTCTTGGCGAGATCCTGGCCAGACATGGGAGCGTGGAGGGCTAGGGCACGCGCTAAGGTTTTCGAGTTGGTCGCATTCGACCCTATGAGGATCCCACTTAATGAGCATGTGGATTCGCGCCGAGAAGAAGGGGGCCTCATTGTCGAGGTGATCTCCTACGACATGCCCTATGGCTCGAGGGCTCAAGGTTTTTTCCTTTACCCGAGTAAACGGAACGGCAGGCTGCCCGCGGTCGTGTCGCTTCACGACCACGGTGGATTCTTTTATTACGGGAAGGAGAAGGTAACGGCCATCCCGAATGAGCCCGCAATACTGACCGAGTTTAAACAGGGGGCTTATGGCGGCAGAAGTTGGGCGACCGAGCTGGCCAAACGGGGATTCGCCGTGCTCGTGCCCGATGTGTTCCTGTGGGGGAGCAGGAAGATCCCAGTGGAGAGCCTCAACGAGGAGTTCCAAATCGCCTTTAAGGGCCTAGAGCCGGGCTCGGATGAATACATACAACGATACAATGGGCTTCTCGATAAGATGGAGGACCTCGTAATCGCGCCCACCATCGTAAATGCCGGCACGTCCTGGCCCGGTATTTTTTCATACGAGGACAGGAGGAGCGTGGACTACTTGGTAACGCGCCCGGAGATAGACCCGGACAGGATCGGGTGCGGGGGACTGTCGGGCGGAGGCCTACGCACCATCTTCCTTGCAGGTTTGGATGAGAGGATCCGTTGCGCGTTCTGCGTCGGCTTCATGAGCACCATGCGCGGGATGCTACGCAACCGCATAAAATCCCACAGGCTGTTCATGTACGTCCCTCAACTTTCCCACTACTTGGACCTGCCCGACGTCATCGCGTTGCGCGCGCCCTCGCCCCTGATGGTGCAATACGACAGCGATGATGAGCTCTTCACACTTGAGGGGCAACGCCAAGCTGACGAGAAGATCGCGCGGATCTATTCGGGGATCGGGCATCCCGGCAACTACGTCGGGAAGTTCTACCCGGGACCGCACAAGTTCGACGTCGAGATGCAGGAAGACGCCTTCGCGTGGTTGGGAAGACATCTATCATGATCCCGTGAAAGCGTGGACATGCCGAGGACTGGTGAAGGCGAACAGAGAGATCTCTCCCGCATTGAGGCGAGTTTTTACAAATGAACTATGTAGCTATGAATTACTCACCAAAAAGGAAATCAATGTAATAGGGAATGCCTTTAAACATGGCTCAATTCCGCGCAGGCGAAGGTCGTTTCGAATGAGAATCGTGCCAGAGGTGGTCGGATCCATACTGCTATAGATGGGCGTTTTTACGATATTCGCAGGAGTGGCCATGTTCTTCATAAATTCCGCAATGACGGCTAGCAACATGCTCTCAGCCGTCGACATCCGCACTGACCCCCGCGCGACGGTTTTCAAGGAGATCCAACGCGAACCTAGGAGATAGTTGGTGGAAGCATAAACCAGGCGACCCCCTGAACCTTATTGTCGCTGTCGTATGAAAAATTTTGCATGCGGACATTAAGCCAGTCCCAACTTCCTAAGACCCCTTAAAATTTCGACTACCATCGCCTCAGGCGGCGTCTCCAGTTTATCGCATTTGATCTTGATGATGGGGACATCCTTTTTCAAGTAATATCGTAAAATCGGCCGAGTTTGCCCCTCATATATTTGAATCCGTTTTTTGATAACTTCCGATGTGTCGTCTTGGCGTTGGTATAAGGGCCCGTCGCATTTGTCACATATCATGTCTTTTTTTGGTTTTAGGTGGCGTATATTGTAGACCTCGCCGCAATTACGGCATATTCTCCTCGTCGTTAAACGTTCTATGATCATCCAATCTGGCACTTCGAGTTGGATTATGACATCGATCTTAGCGATCGATTCCAGCGCTTTTGCTTGTGCGATCGTACGTGGATATCCATCGAAAATGAGGCCCTTCTTTTCCTTTATTTTGGCCATGTACTGCTTCAGGACTCGTATCGTCAAACTGTTTGGGCCAAGTAATCCCTTCTCAACATATCCTTTGACTTCCCTTCCCAAATCGGTGTCCTCCTTCATTATTTCCCGAAAAATTTCACCCATCGCGATTACATTGACGTCGAGCTTATCCTGTAACCTTGAGGCGTAGGTGCCCTTTCCAGATCCCGGGGCGCCGAAAATGATGACATTAACCATTTCCTTTCACCCTTAATGGCCTCGCATTCTTTTTCGAAATTAACCGTCATCGATAATAAGTATTATTATGTCTGAATGCTCGCACAGGAGCCCATCGCGTGGGCATGATAATCAAAACAGTCAGGGATAAGGCTCACCAACAACGGCTCGTTGAGAAATGGACGGCTGAGATTAAAGGTAAATTCCCAAACTGCCTCATCGATATCTGAGAGGCACGATATAAACGCTGAGCTGGGCCATTAGCTATTTCGTCACAGCGCCTTGAGATTGAGGTCATTATCCGGGGATCCTACAAGCTCCAATCTACGTTAGGAGGCTCAAGATGTCGGGAAATGTAAACTTTTATACGTCGACATAGATTAATGAAATCCGCATGACCTTTGCCGAAGCGTAAGGTCGATGTCCCCTCTCTGCTCATGGTGCTGTGTTTCACTACGAACGTGATCGCCTGTCTCTACGATCGCAATTCGATTCCGATGCAGAGGGAGGTGGGGATCTTGGTCTTCGCCATCGGCTCAATCTTATTCGTCTACTCAACGCTATATTTGAGGAGCGGCTTCTTCGGTGAAACAGAACCGATGCTGGAAAACTTGGTGACGGAAGGGCCTTATAGGCTGTGCAGACACCCCGTCTACTTGAGCTTCATCGTGATGACCTTGGGCATCGATTTGGCCATCAGGAGCATCGTTGGCCTCGTTCTGACATTCGCGCTATCCATTCCCAGCGCAGTATATAGGGCGATCGTCGAGGAGAGGTTGCTCAAGGCGAAGTTTGGCGACTTGTGGTCGAATTATGCAAGGGAGGTCGGGTTCATGTTCCCGAAGTTCCCCGCGAGCGTGAAAACCAGATCAAAAGGGATGCAAGCTGACGAATCGGCGCCGTGATCATGAGATGGGAAGCAGGGATAATATATTGAAGGCCATCGGATGCGGTCTCGATGGGAACTTTCCAGTCGTGATACCCTACGTGGGGATCTTCCTGAGGGATCACTGGGAAGAGGCGACAGGTCAACCATGGTGGACGTATCACGATCCAGATCTCACTGCCTGGCTCAAGGTCGAAGAGGACCTACTCGATAGATTGGACATGGATTGGGTCGAATGCGGTCTCTGCCCATCCAGGGAATGGAGGGAGGGCCACAGGATCGAAGGGAGGGGGCGTCGGGCCATCATGTTCGGTCCCTCGGGCAAGAGAGAGGGGGAAGTGCGAAGGGATCCGATAGGGGGTTCTCACATAACGATAGAGAAGGAACCGTTGATCGAATCGATTGAGGATATAGATGGGCGCATCGGCTCCCTGGATAAGCAAGACCTCATCCAAAGCGGAGTGCTCGACTATGTGAAGATGGTAGTGGATCGATTCGGTTCGAAGAAGTTCATATGCGCCAGCGTCGGTACGCCTTATTGGACAGGCCTCTGCAGTTACTTCGGGTTCAAGGGCATGACGGTGAACCTCTTCAGGAGGAGCGGATTGGTCGAACGCGTCCTCGAGAGGCTGATGGAGAACACGGTGCAGGAGCTCAGGGCATACGCCGATGCTAAAGTTGACGGCATCTGGATCGAGGAATGCCTCTCCTCAGCCACCGAAATATCACTGGAGCAGTTCAGGAGGTTCGTTGAGCCGTACAACGAGGAGCTGATATCGGAGATAAGGAAACTCGGGATGAGGAGCATATACTATCCGTGCGGTGATGTCCGTGACCGGCTATGTCTCATGGTCGACATGGGCCCAGATTGCTTGTCGCTCGAGGAAGGCAAGAAAGGCTTCGACATCGACATAGCTTGGGTTGACGAGATCGTATCTGGCAGGACGTGCATCTTCGGGAACCTCGATTCCATTAGGGTCCTTCAGAACGGCACGCGAGATGAGCTTGGGAAGGAGGTCAGGAGGCAGATCGACGTAGGCCTAAAGCATGGGAGGTTCGTGATGTCGTTGGGAAGCCCCGTGACACCGTTGACGCCCCTCTCAAGGGTTGCGGAATTCATCGACATCGTCCGAAAGGAATCGGCAACGCGTTAATTCCCATTGCCTGCACTGCCTCCGTCGAAATATTCCGATGAAAAGCAATACATTTGCTCCTTTCTGAAACCCTCATTCGTTAGGCGGGCTTTCACTCGCCCATACCCTATAGTATTTCCCCGTATGCCCTTCAAACCCTTTCCTCGCCTCCTCCTCCGCCCGCCGTAGCCACCCCTCTCGGCCAAGTTTCCTGTACTCTTCCGCGCGCTTCAGTATCTTCGCATCGTCCTTGACCCTTTCGCAGGGGAATCCGCTGCATTCGAAACACACGTCAACGTTATTTTTGACACAACAATCCCGAACGCAATTGGGAGGCCCGCCACTTCCGCCCTTGCAACACCTTTTACAGACCAGCCAGCTATCCTCCCTCCTGAAGAATTCCAAGCCTTTTCTGAACTCATCATAGTTGAAGTCCTTAGCCTCGGAGGGAAGCCAGTATCGGTAGCCATGGGAGTCTACTAACTCGGCAAGGAGGGCTGCGGCCTCCCTGAACGCCTTGTATCCGATGTATCTCGCGCAATGTCCGCCATAACCTCCGCAATAGGTGATCAAGTCCTTTGGTTCCATCATTTAACTCCCTATCATCTATCATAGGCGGTTCGTTCCATTGTATTTTACGATTTCGCATCTACTGTTTTAAACTTTCACAAGGAACCTCAGTTGGTAAGGCAAACAAGGCTTCCTGAAAGGATATCCCTTCACAAACCTCCGTAACGAATGCGCCTGTCCATGGCTTCTGTGGCCTCAATATAGAAATCGAGGCTTCCGAAGTTCCCTGATTTTAAGGACAACAGCATCCCCGCGTATTCGCGTTCCTCACTTATGGTTAAACACATCGGCACACCGGGGTTGATCTGTTTTCCAACATAGAGGCCGATCAACTTCAGTTTCCTACACACGGCCCCCGAGGTCTCGCCACCAGCCACGATGAGCTTATTCAGGTGCTCATCATCCACGAGCGCCTTCGCTATATCCGCATTCGCATTGGCGATAATTCCCCCAACCTGAACATCGCTGAGGCCCAGCTTAAGGCCGAGGCCCTTGGCCCTCAGTAAATCCCGTTTATCGGAAGCGGAATATACAAGGACGTTCTCTCCCAGTTGCAGTTGCTTCCTCGCATCCCCCACGATCCTCTCAACCTCATCTCGATCTCCCTCGCCCCCCTTAGCCCCTACTGCCTTTGTGGCATCCAACTTCAGTCCATGGAACCCCCTCCCCAGAGCATATCGATTCTGTCCCATCGTAGCCTCGGAACAGCTACCGGCGATGACGAGGCTGGCCTCGATTCCCTTTTTCAGGTTCATCTTGCGTGGTTTCCTTTTATGAAAGATCCCCTTCCTTCCCCAGATCGGGGGGAGTTCCATTGCCAGGGCCGATGAGCCCGTAACGAGCTTGTAGTTGCACACGGCCTTCGCGATATTCCTGATGTCCCTCTGTTCGATTGCGTCCAATATCGTGATATCGGCTCCTGTTTTACCTAGGCCGTCCAGCTCACGGGCAATGGCCCTCGCGCCCTTCCTGACCACATTATAATCGCACAGGCCTATCCTCCTCTTCGTCTGAGATCCCAGCCAGGCCCTGAGGTCAGCTTCGGTCATCGGATTCAGTGGATGGTCTTTCATCGGCGAACGATCTAGGCGGACGCCGTTTACGAAATGGTTGCCCATGTAGGTCGTTCGTCCGTTTACCGGCAGGGCCGGTAGGGCTATAGTATGCCCGCCCAGCAAATCGAGGCCTGCATCGATCATCTGCCCTATGTTGCCTCGGGGCGTCGAGTCGAAGGTCGAGCAATATTTCAGGTAATACATGTGAGGCTCATGGTTCCTCAACGCCTCCAGGGCGCCTCTGCTCCTTCGATAGGCCTCGCTCGCTTCCACCGATCGCCCCTGGGTGCCGATGGACACGACATCGATCCCCTCCGAGTATTTCCCTAAAATATCGGGTGTTGGAGTCTCGAAGAACATGACGGTGTTGACATCGTGCTCTGCAAACATGCCCAAGAGGTCGGTCATTCCGCTGTCATCGTCAGCCACTGCCCCCACCAGCAACATCCTAGCCCTCTGACTTCAAATCTCTAATCGTTTTAAATAAGCTTTCCTTGTAAGGCGAAGACCATCTCATGATGTCCGATGGCGTTGTGCCGAGTCAGCTCTCCCATTCGCTATGAGATTGGCTCCACGGGCTAGCACGAATTTATCCCCCTTCCAACCATCACAAGGTGACCAGAACGGGGCAGTGTCCAACTCATCTCCCCATGCACAGACATCACGTAGGGAATCCATTCGTGCATAAACCCTTTCATAAATCTCCTTGGCAGTATAAGTGTCGCCGGGTTTCATGTCAAGCTTCTCCAGCATCATTAGATCCCGTAGCTGATCCTTGATATGCGTGCGAATACAGATATTCTCACCCGTGTGATATTCGGGGCACGGGTTGCATACCATGCAGCAACCTTCAGTGAGCGTCACCAATATGTCCGGGTTCTCCTTCATCCGCTCTCGCAGTTCAACTAGGTTGTCATACATGAGGGGTTCCAGCACATCGGCCGTACAGAGCATGCATAGGAGATGGTGCGGCCTTATGAAGAGGCGATCGGCCTTACGGATCATATTCGCTGAAGTGGCCTTTGCCGCCCTCACATCCTCCCTCGTCCTTGGTCGGAGAATCGCCCACATCCCTTTGCCGTCCAGAGATTCGCCGAGTTCTGCCAGTTCCTTGGAGCTGTAATTTCTCTCGCCCGTGATTTTCTCATAGCACCCACTCCTCGCGTGGGGGCATTCCGGCCAAACGGCGGATGCAGGTGAAGATGATCTGCAAATGCCCTTTAGCGTGGGAGCCCTTCGGAGGAGAATCGAATAGGCCAGATATGCTGGGAGGGAGGTGTTTGGGGCGATCCCAAGGCGGCGTAGCACCTCAAGATCCTTTCGCCTTCCGACATAGTCGGCCCGTCTCCTATCGAAGTCCTTCGGCACGGTCCTTCGTCCACGGCCCGCGTAGATATCCAGATAATGCGCGCGATTCAAATCGATGTCAGCGGCGACCTTCAGTGAGACGTACGGATATCGCCAAAGTGCCCTCATCAATCGACCTATAGTACGCCTTCCGGCAGGGGGACTATCGCATCCGCCTGCCACGCAGATTGCACATAGAAGATGATGGGCGCGAACTTCGAATGGCTCCACATCGGGGCGAGTGAATTTGCTGCCGCGCATCCTTTGCTTGCTTCGATTAAGGCGCAAGATGATCTTTGATTTCATTATTCATATATAAAAAATCTTGCCCTATGTCAAAGGGAAAGGCCTAGGCTTTTTTTGACATGCCAATAGGATAACGTAAGCGTATATTCACATGCAAAGCTCTTTTATAGACTTAATTATTCATTCCATAAAAGAGGTTGGACATCCTGCAAGGCATGATCGACTTGGGCAGGCTACATAGATAGGAGAGAAGATGGCATCGATATGGCGAACGATAGCTTATCGGTTAGGCTCCAACGAAGTTTGGCATTGAAGGGGAACATCAGGGCCCTGATGGTCGAGTCCCTGGTGGGATCGATGTTCTATGGTATGTTCTATCCGATTTGGCAACCCTTCGTCCTCAGCTTGGGAGCCTCCGTCTCCATTGTGGGCGGCCTCGGCGCCATCCTGAGCTTGCTAGGATCCCTCTCCTCCCTCTTCTGGGGAAGGCTGTCGGACAGCGTCGGAAGGAAGCCCCTCATTATCCTCTCAAGCGTCTTAAGGGCGATCGCCCTCGTGATCTGCCTGTTGGCGAAGACGTGGTACTTACTCATTCCCTACGCCATCCTCATGGGGCTGTCCGCGAGCTATCAGCAGTGGAATCCCGCCAATGCGTCGATGGTGGCCGAGTCGGTGGAGCGGGAAGAACGGGGAACAGCATATAGCGTCATAATGGCCTTCTCCATGGTCGTCTCAGCCGTCGCGGCTCCACTTGGCGGATTCATGGCCATGATCTATGGTTTGCATCTGATATTTTACGGATGCGTGGTCGCAGACATCTTTTGCATCATTGTCACATGGCTATTCATCCGAGAGACGATCGAGAAGGAGCGCCCGCACCAAGGGTCCAGATCGTGGGGGACGTTACTTCTAGGCATGTTTAGGCCAGAGGCGCAGTTGAAGGGGTTCTACGCCTCGATGGTCGTAGATGCGTTCGCATACGGGCTTGCATTCGCCATACTCTACGGAATGCTGGTGGAAACCTATAGCTTCACTGAATACCAGCTCGGCCTACTGTCCGCCATCTCGTCCCTGGCTTGGGCTTTGTCGCAGATCCCGATCGGGAAGTTGATGGATAAGTATGGACGCAAACCGTTCCTCCTCCTCTCTGAGCTGATGGGGAGCATGACGTTATTGGGATGGCTCTTCTCAAGGGACTTCATCTCCTTCGCCATCCTCCAGGTTTCGACTGGGGTGATGATCGCGGCTTGGGTTCCAACGACAACGGCCATACTCGCCGACAGCGTCCCAAAGGAAAAAAGGGCGGAAGCAATGGGGAGGCTACAGGCCTTCAGGGGTGTGCTAGCCTTTCCGGCCCCTTACGTGGGCGGCCTGCTGTATGATGCCTTCGGTTTTCATCTCCCCGTCGTCGCAAACCTAATCGGGAGCGTCACGGCCTTCATGTTAATACTGCTGCTAGTTAAGGAAATGACTTAATAGCTGACTTGAATATTTTCGGAGATAGGAAGAGGGCATGATCTAGCTAGAATAAATCTGCTATCCTTTTACGTGATAAGGTTTATACGCCATCATGGACGTCCGAAAGAGTGAGTTATGAGAGCGGGACTGGGGGATCCGAAGGTTCATAGGATTACGGGGAAAGTTTACGCGATAACTGGCCTTTATCACGCCACCAGTAGAGGATTTGGCGTTAATGCGGGCATCATATTCACTGCTCAGAGCGTCATATTCATAGATTCAGGCATGACGATCTCATCAGGTGAGTACCTTTGGAAAATTGCAGAGGAACGAATCAGCGGGCAGGAGGGCATTTACCTGATCCTAACTCACCACCACTCCGACCATGTCTTCGGAATGCGCGTGTTTAAAGACAAAGGGGCCACGGTTGTTGCTCACAGCGGAGTGAGGGAGTACTTGGAGAAAGACGGGGGCAAATACAAACGCTTCATAATGGAAAAGTGCGGTTGGGAAATTAAAAAGGGAAACGAGATACTGGGGGACGTGCTCCTCTCGTTACCGGATAAACTGATCGAGAAGGACGCCATTTTGGGTACAGGGGGTGAAGCCGTTCACTTGTTCGTCACTCCAGGACATGTCCCAAGTGAGCTCTCAATTTACCATCCCGCTTCACGGACGCTCTTTACAGGCGATACCGTATACGAGGGGTCGCCGCCAACAACCCGATTTGGGGGAGCGGCAGAGTGGCGAGTTTGGATCTCTCAACTTGAGCGCCTCAATCGATTGGAAATTGAAACGATCTGCCCTGGACATGGTAAACTATGTTCCAGGCGGGAGGTGGACCGTAATATTGCCTATCTAAAGGGGCTTCTTTAGTGTACGATCCTAGGATCTAATGGATTTCGATTACGACTTTGGCCATCGAGTCGGCGAAATCGTATGTCACCGTACAGATTTTAGAAGTTTCATCCCAGGCCCACCCTTCGCCCTCCTTCAATTCCTCTGAACCCAATTTGATCTCCTTCGGCTTCGCGGGGGAGTGGAATTTGAGAGTTGACCTTTGTCCCATCGGCCCCTTCGTCTCGACGACAAATTTCGTCTCCGTTTGATTCTCGGTCCATGTGCGGGTATTGTGCAGTACATGGATGTCGTCGCGGCACCTCATCACCGAATAGACACCCAACCTGAAGCCGTCGAGCGAATCCACAATGCCCCCTCTCACCAAGTCTTGCCCTTCGACCTGTAGGATCGGGTTCCCAAGACTTCCAATGACATCATATCTCTGTGATGGTTCTAGCCCAACGCCCTCGAGATCCAAAGTCCACTTGAAGCCTTGAACGCGCTTGCCTCTGACGTTCGCCAGAACCACAAGAACCATCTCCTCGTTGTAGTATACGGCTCCTTTGATGGCGGCATCGCTGGCCTTCACGCATCCAACCGTATAATCCGCGAATCTGAACTGTGAGAGGTCGAATGCCCTGAATGCCTCGAAGAGCACCATGAAGGGGCGCGATCCGGGCCCGATGCCCCACGGGAAAGCCCCCAGGACGGAACACTTCGCGCATAAGTCCCATGCCCCCTCCTCCCTGTCAGGCACGCCAACTATGGGGCACGGGATCTTGGGAGCCACGTTCATGAACGTGAGGTGCAACGCATTCGGCGGGAACTCATCGATGGCCGGGATTTCATGCCATTCGACGTTGTCCTCGAACATTATGTGGCCGTCGGCGTAATTCTCAATTAAGACGGATGGCCACCAACCAGACTGGTGAAGGAGCATCACCCCGTCCTCCCCCAACAAGTCCCTCGTGTATTCCATGAAGTCGATGAGGCCCTCTATGGAGGTGTGATCGCCCTTGCAGTGAAGCTTGTTGTTGCAGAACCAGTATTGGGAGTAATCGTAGTATATGCCGTCAAAACCTAGGATCTTGACAACCTTCTTCACATATCCCTTGAGGAACTCCTTCCAACCAGACTTTAGGCACATCCCGAATCCATAGTAATGGGTTGGAGGGTAGGTTTCGATCAGGGTCGCCCTTTCATCGATCGTCCTGCGCCATGCCACGTAACCTCCGGCGAAGGCATCGGACTTGGGATTGATCTCGTATAGAGAGAAGTATGGCACTACCTTAATTCCATATCTATGACATGTATCTATGACACGCCTCAACTCGGACATGTCCCTTTCGTCGTAGGGAGGCCATGATCCATCGTGCCAAAAATCGCCACTCGGATGGTAATCGTTGTGCAATCGTACGATGGTCACGCCTGAGTATGCCCATCGCCTTATCTCGTCATCGCTGGGCCAGGGGTGGTTGCCGAAGGCCATGTGCATGTACTTCCTGGGAACTTTCTCCGGTATCTTCGGAAGCCCCATGTATGAGGCGAACGTGTATTCACCAGACAATCGGATGCCATCATGGGCACCCGTTCTCGAAATTAACGGCTCTATGAGAATTCGGATTGATTTCGGATTTAATCCCCCCCAAATCTGGAACCTTCCTCGGTCCTTCTCGCCAATTAATTTGCTCCATTCCTCAAGATCGGCGCCCGGCAGGAACTCGATCCCCTCCACGCCCCTTCTGAACACGCCCATATACAGGGGGATGTCCTTGTCCTCGAATGCAACCTTATCACCGAGGTCGACCTCTCCCCAACTTGCGACGGAGGTTCTGTAAGTGTCGTCGGCACTCACATGGGATGGCCTGGCGGCGAAATCCCTTAATTCCGGAATGATGTCCATGCAGCCTATACCGACCTCCGGAATCTCTACCTCCCTATCGAAACCGTATTTGCGCGTGACCTTTACGTGGCCCTCTCGGTATTCATGAATGTATTCGAACTTAATTCCAGATGCCGTATGCCCATTCCTGTCCTTCAGCCCTCCGGTTACCCTTACCACGACGTTTAGGCCTTCCTCAGCCAGGTTGATGACCGCCTTATCGTCTAACACGTCCCAGAATGTACCGAAATGCGACGATATCGGGTTCATCAGGATGTTCTTGTTGCTTCCGTTATAGAATTTGATTTCAGTTATGCATCCGCCTTTTTCAGGATCATGTGTAACCTGCCAGAATCTGCTCTGTACGACGAGCCTTCCCCTTTCGTCGAACTCGGCCTTTACTCCCTTGCCATTCAAAAACGTCCACCAACTAAATCAGTGAACGCTATGTATTTATATGATTACATGGAGTTGAGATTGATCTACCAAAAGCACCTTATTGCCCGATTAACGTTAAAGGTACAAAGCGAAAGGTTCCTGGGAGGATTATTGATACTATACATGCGGCATTTATGATTTAGGATATGCTTCCAGCCTTATAGACCAATCGGTCGCCTAGCCTCAGTACATTGACCTTGATGTCCAGTCCCCATTCGGAAACGACCTTAGATACTAAGTGCGGATTTTCAGAAGTCCTCTTGAAGATGTCCCAGTGTATGGGCACGAGAATCCTTGCCCCGAGATCGCGTGCGACCTCGACGACATCACAGGCATTCATGTACGGTTTATGTCCAGGCGGGTTGCGTCCTAGCGTCAGAAGGGCGATATCCACACCTCCCCTCTCACCTATCCTGATGAACTCATCGCAAAACTTCGTGTCCCCGCTATGGAATGTCCCCACGCCTTCTGCCTCAATGACGTACGTCAGGGATGATTCGACATCCGGGTCATAAGACGGGTGCCCTTCAATCAAAACGTTGCCGACTTTGGCCCTGTCATCGGGCTTGAGTTCTATTATCCTGTCATCACCTATCCCCCATCTGCGGAATAACTCGGTCGATGATCTCGGGCCGATGAAAATGGCACTGCCTTTACGGCTGAATGCCCTGGCAGTGCCCTCTTCACAGTGGTCAGCGTGCCCGTGGGTCGAGATGAGTGCGTCCACAACGTTTACCGCCGCAGGGTCGAATGGCACGGCTATCATCCTCATGAAATCGGGTGGGGTCGAGCCGCCGACATAAGGATCGATATAGAGTGTGGACTCGCTCGACTTGTAAACGATTCCAGCGCCACCGATGGACCATATTGCGATGGAACCCTTCTCGACCATTAAGCCCTCGATCTCCCTTAGTAATGCATTTCCCCACTGATTCATATTTGCTGCGACCCAACTCTGGCTTATATCATTTTACTCAACAGGGATTAACTACCCTCTACAATAAACAACGATCGCAATAGACATTTTACTTATCCATACCGATGATGATTTCACAATAGAAAAGGGATCATTTAAATTGGGTTATTCTTAAATAGGTCTATAAAGGTGACAACGAACCATAAACTTCCAATCAAAGGTCAAGATCTATCGGAAAGCCGAGGTGTCAACAAAACCATTTACTGATTACTTTAAAGGCTTCGAGAAGGTTGACGCAGTTAGACGTATCTTCGGCGAAAGGACGGAGGAGGTGCTCTCCAACCTCAGGGTTGAGTTCAATGGAAGGAGGGGTTATATGGGTGTAAGCGACATAGATGGCCATCTCATGATTAGTGCCTATTATCTGAACGAAGGGAATATGACCGATATATACCTCGACATAATCCATGAATTAGTACATGTTAGGCAGTTCATCGATGGCAAGGAGCTCTTCGATGGCAAATACGATTACATCGAGAGGCCGACTGAGGTTGAGGCCTTCCAACACGCTGTCGAGGAGGCTCGGAACCTGGGACTAAGTGATGAGAGAATCTGCGATTATCTCAAGACCGAATGGATGAGCGATGACGATTTGAAGCGACTGACGGAAATTTTACATGTGAGGTACGCACGCCAAGAGAAATGAAGATATAATCTACGGATGGAATTAACTCGCGCTATATTCCTTAATCTCGCCGGTTGATCCATCTATCTTGTATTTAAAGGACCTCGATCCTCCATAATGCCTTGCAGTGAGCGTACCCTCTACTTTAATATACTTGGACTTCCGTTCGGATAACGAGTAGTGATGGATATCAAAGATCTATTCGAATATAATTGGTACTGCAGGCGCAAGTTCCTCGAGTGCATGGGTAAACTTGCGTGGGAGGAGATAGTTGAGGACCGGGGAGCCAGTTTTGGTTCCATGAGGGACATCTTCCTCCACAGCTTGGAGGCCGAGCAGGGATGGCTGAGGCACCTCGCTAAAGGGAAGATAGGCGAGTGGCCAAGTCATGACTACGATAGAGACTTCAAAGACATCGATGCCATTAGGAAATATATGGAGGGGGTTGAAGCCGGCGGCAGGGCCTATTTCGCGAGAATCGAACACGTCGACTTGGAAAGGCCACCTGGCTGGATTCGAACAGAAAGGTACAGCGTCGAGGACGTGCTGATGCACGTCGTTGAAGAGGAGATCCACCACAGGGGGGAACTCATCTGCCTGATGTGGCAGATCGATATCGAGCCTCCTTATACTAGCTACATGGAATTCTCCGTAAAGGGGAATCGAAGGCGATCGCAGAGGAGAGGGAAGCGTAAACGTACCACTTGAACGTCTTTGGCTCATCGGGTGGGCCACTTGGCCTAATAGGGACCGGATGAGTAAAGCACCGTTACATGGATTTACCTAGCTACTACCCCCATGGTCGCAAAAAGACCTTTCCACACTGTCCGGTTAACTGTAGCTCCCAAGCGGCCTGCACCTTGCTAAATGGGAAACTGTGCGTAATCATCTTGTCGATCAGCCACCCGGACCCTTCGATGACCTTCATCATTCTAGGTGCTAGGCCTAGATTCCAGTGCCATACGCCGTGCACGCTCAAGCCCTTGCTGATGAAGTCTCCCCACCCATTAACGGTGAAGTCACCAGAACCTCCGACGATCGATACCTGTCCCTTCCTCCGCACTGCCTTGATGCAAAAGGCGGCCGCCATTGCTGCTCCCGAGCACTCGATCGCCTTGTCTACTCCCTTCCCATTTGTAAGCTCTTGCAACCTATGGAGCGCATCATTTGAATACGGGTCGAGCACGTCCTCTGCTCCAAGTTCTCTCGCGAGCCTTGCGCGATAGTCATTGCCATCGACCCCAATGACCCGTGCCCCCCTGTACCGTGCGTTGATGACCCCTCCCAATCCCACAGGCCCTAAACCTGTGATGAGCACCGTATCGAAGGCCCCTACATTCATGAGCTCCGTCGCCCCAAAGGTCGGTCCGAAACCACAGCAGGCCATGCTTGCGTGTTCGTAACTCATACCCTCGGGAATCGGCAGTAAAAGCCAGTCCTGTTTCACGACAAACTGGGCGTAGGTATCCGTGCCCCAATCCGAACCCAGCACCTCTTTCATGTCCCTGTTGTTCTGGCAGTGGATGTAATTCCCCGAAAGGCACAGCGGACAAGTGCCGCACGGGTACTGGGGCAAAACAATGACACGTTGCCCCACATCCACCGTTCCTTTCTGGGCCACCTCCACAACGTCACCCACCGCCTCATGTCCCAAGGGATGATACATGTTCCCAGCTTTGTAGGCCTTATACTCAGTGCACATTGGGGCAGAGCGGATCCTAACGACCACGAACTCGCCCTTGGCCTTCGGTTCTGGTTTTTCGACGACTTCACATTTCCGTTCGCCCGTTATCATCACGGCTTTCATTTAAGATCTAGTGTTCTACGCGACATAATAACAGTTCTCCACGATAGAAAGAATAGGGGAATTGTATAAAGGCTCAAAAGTCAAGGCTTGCTTCCACTCGAGGATGTCGTGTGTATGGATACTCTAGTGCTAGTGCTCTCTCTAGCTCTCTCACATTTATATATGAGGTTGGCATCTAAAACGCCATTATGTACCTTGGGGAGAAAAGATTCCAAAATATCTTGATGTGGATAAAGAGGAATCCGTTAACCTTAGGTTTTGCTAGCATAATCTGGCTTGCTCTACGGACAGGGACCAAGCCATCGAGGATAACATATCCTTGCCAGAGAGCTGCTCTCGCTAACAGCGTAGTCTTCCTTGCGCCGATCTTACCGATCTTAACGTTTGTTCCTATGAAGGTAAAATTCCTTAGGAGGAAGTTGGTGATATCAATTATCCTGGTAACCGTACTCCTTACCGCAATATCCTACGTTATTCTTACTGTCTATATCCTGCCAAAAGGGATATCGAACTTCACCCTCTCGCCACAGCAGGCATCGAGTGTGCCTGCCTCGGAGGTATTCGTCGCTGACGGTTCCATCGGAAGCCTCATAGATCTGATGGGCTCAGAGGGCCTCCTTTTCTACAAATCACAGACGAGAGCTCACAACAGCGGGCCTGATGGCCTTTTTGGCAATGGCGATGTCATCCTGATCAAGATCAACTGCCAATGGGATGAGAGGGGAGGTACGAACACGGACCTACTCAAGGAATTGATACGACTCATACTCGACCATCCTGATGGCTTCGTGGGGGAGATAGTGGTGGCTGATAACGGACAGGAATATGGGAGCATGGACTGGCCCATGAGCAATGCGGTCGATGAGTCCCAGTCCTCAGAGGTTGTCGTTAGTCTTTACTCAGGTGAATGCAAAATTTCGACATACCTTTGGGACAGAGTAGCCAGAACTGAGGTGATGGAGTACGATCAAGGGGACTCCAGAGATGGGTACATAGTATCACCAACTGAAGATCCAGAGACAGGGGTCAGGGTCTCTTATCCGAAATTCCAAACCGCAGATGGAACGTACATCAGTTTCAAGAATGGGATCTGGGACCCGATCACCCAAACGTATGATTCGGCCAAGCTGAAGGTCATAAATTTCCCCATATTGAAGTCGCACTCGAACTACGGGGTGACCGCCGCTGTGAAGCACTACATGGGGGTGATCTCGCAACCACTGACGAACACCCACGACTACATCGGGAGGGGAGCCCTTGGCAAGGTAATGGTTGAAACGAGGGTCCCGACGCTCAACATACTGGACGCCATATGGATCAATGCCCTCCCATTGAATGGACCGGACACCACATACGACGAGGCCACTCAAATTAACCTAGTATTGGCGAGCACGGATCCGGTGGCGCTGGACTACTGGGCGTCGAAACACGTCCTCCTGCAGGCAGCCACGCTCACGCTCCCATTCTTTGCGGATAAGGGGACGCTGGATCCGGACGGGCAATTGGCCTTCGGCACGTACTTGAGGAATTCCATGGATCAGCTAACGGCTGCGGGTTACGAATTCACAATGGACGAGGACAGGATAACCGTCTATATCGCGGGTAAATCGTAAATCAGATGGGGCATCGGAGATGGTGAAGGCTGGCGATTGGAAGGGGATCCTGAAGGCCGATCCGACCGACTGGCTGCTTGAAGACGAGAATCCGGTTGTGCGCTTCTGGGCACTCCGTGACCTCGTCGGCGCATCTGAGGAGGAGGCCGAGGCCGCACGCACCTGTGCCATCAGAAGCGAAGTAGTAAGAGAGGTTTTT